>CETF01020836.1_pt1 | contig 19093 bp, 42 predicted proteins | sample 326991 | NCBI WGS metagenome assembly CETF01 (sample SAMEA2622331, study PRJEB7988) | marine metagenome | biome: marine biome (ENVO:00000447); feature: surface water layer (ENVO:00002042); material: "saline water (ENVO:00002010), including plankton (ENVO:xxxxxxxx)" | depth 5 m | reverse complement strand
AAAATGAATCAAGATAAAGAAAAAATAATACTATCAAAAATAATTGTGGGTATTGCAGTAGTAATTGGCGTTATAACCTTTCCACCAATAATATTTATAGGAATCTTAGCATATGCTATATACACCCTATACCAAAAATACGGAAAGTAATTATAATGAAAAAAATTATACGCAAAATTTATTTATGGTTTGAACTAATTAAGAAAAAACCAAAACGCAAATCAATTTGGGATTTATAAATTAAAATGAAACTGGAAGAACAATTAACTCAAGAAGAATTGGTGAAATCATTTGAAATAGTAAATGATGCCTTTCAAGAATATGCAAAAGTAAATATAGATGATAAAAAACCATATAGGGAAATATCATTTATTCTATTAGATTTACCAGATACCAAATATGGTGAATACTTAACCAAAGTTTATAGAAGATATGTCGCATTCGAAGAAGATAATAATATAAGTTTACTACTATCCAGTTCTTGTATCCATTTAACAAATGAAATGGGTGAAAGATACTATAAACAATACAAACAATCCATTTTAGCACCAGAACCAATTTAACCCACTTTTTGGGGGCGAAAATATAAATACTATACACTATGGAAACAAATCACATATACAAAGACATTAACAATAGACAAGTATATCCAAAGTTTAAACTAAACGGATTCACTAATAACATACTAACTTGTACTCTATATGTAAAGAGAAATATACCAACATGGATTCCATTTAAAAAGTCAAAAATATACTATAAAGAAATAGCAACTAGCATAGCCACTGATAACTTAGAAACTATAGTGGAATGGACATATGATGATTACCATAATCTGGTACTAAAAACACTACAAGATTATAACAATAGTAGTGGTATAAAAAATGCTATAAATAATAAAATAAATACACTAAATAATTTGGTCGTTTCATAAACTTTTATTACATTTATATCATGAAAGAATTTAATAACATTTTACATAGAAGAACTTACACTAACAATAACAAAAAAACCATGACACTAATAATGGATGGTGAACATAATTTATGGTTTCATCATAGTGGTATTAATAATGATTTTGATAATGTAACTGAACAACTTTTAGATGAACAAAATACTACGTGTGAAATACCATACAAGTTGTCAGCAGTAGAGAAATCTTTACTTAAGATTTTTACTAAAGACTCTATGGAAATTATAACTAATTCACATGTGCAAAATAGTTAACAATACTACTTGTTTTCATCGTGTTGTAAATGTACACATTTGTGTACATGGAAAGCCATTTTAATGGCTTCTAAGACACTATCTTTTTGTCTTTGTCATTGTACCAGTTATATGTACTTTTTGTACCTATACGCACACGTTATGACTATTTTAGGGTTTGTGGGTAATCGTGGTAAATGGTGGGATAGAGTGGGTTTTTGTGTAAAACGCTTAAAATGGAACTTATGAATATATACTAATACCACATAATAAGTTAAAGACTTAAAGATATCCTGTATATTTTTCTGTCATTTTTTTTAGGACAATCCCTTCCTAGCCTCTAAAAAACGCATTTTTTAAAGTTTGCACATATAGGATTATATGTACCTATTTAGTAATCTATTGTACCGCCCCTTAAATACCAGACCGCCCCACAATTTACCACCAGATAATTCTGGTTCATGCGCATCCTAAAATATACACAATTGTGTACATGTGCGCGAGGGCTTTACGCTGAGCTTATGAACCATGTGAAAATATATAAGATTATATATAATGTGATAGGTATAAACCACAAAGCCCCAGAGCAAATGAATGCTTTGGGTGCGTGAAATCTAGTCCACTATTTGTGGGTAGATGGGTGCAATATACGAAATATATTTTAGGTAACCAAATATAAATTAAAAAACTTTAATTTCAGGCTAAAAAAATACCCTATAAAATATAGGGCAATAGTATTCCGCTGGGCGTTCTAAGAACACCAATACAAAGGTACAAAAAGACATTTAGAATTCCAAATAAAATGGTATATAAATCATGATAAAAATTCAGGCTTAATTTAGGGGTAAAAAAGTAAGTGCGTGAAGGAGTCTACTCTCTCGGTTTTATTTCAGAACCAGACCTGTATTAACTACACTACTAATATCGGAATAATAAATGACAATACCAAATATATAAGACTATATTTTAAAAAAAGATTTTATAGTATATTATATAGATAAATTTTTATGACTGTATATACTGATTTTACAGATGGTTCAGGATTTAATATAAAAAAAAATGAAAAATATATTGTATTATATTTGGATATATGGATTTAATTGCTTTACTTTGTACCGTTCGATTTAAGAACAGATTTTTATTGTCAAACCATTTAAATGATTATTATGGAAAATTTAGATTTAAAAGTTAAAGAGATTCTAGAAGGTAACGGCTTGGATTTCGAAATTAAGAAAGTTCCTTTAGTAGGGAAGCAACTAGTAACTACCATCAGCGAAGGCGGTGACCTAGTTGATGACGTCAACTTGATTCACAGTCCTTATTATGGATTGTTGAATACTAAAAGCGGTAACTTCATTAACACAGTTAAGGAGGGTTATACTGTATCTCAGAATTCAGAGATAGTTGAACTAGTACTTAGAGGGATGCAAGGTTTCGGTGAGTTGAGCGTTTCGAATGCGGGTTCTATCAATGATGGTAGAAAGGTATACATTCAATTGGCTATTGAAGGGATGAGTAAAGTGGGCAATGACTCTATTAAGCGGTTTGTCACTGTTATTGATTCTAATGATGGTTCTACGGGATTAGGTGTTGGTATTGGTGACTTGACTATGTCATGTCAGAATCAGTTTTTCAGTTTCTATAGGAGCGGTCAAGCAAAGATGCGCCACACGGCTAGTCTAGAAACTAGACTTAAGGAGATTCCTAGTCTTATTCACTTAGCGTTGGATAATTCGCTTAAGCAGATTGACATGTATAACGAATTTGTCAAGGTTGGGGTTTCGGATAGAAATATCCACGACATGGTTAAGATGCAAGTGGGGATTTCTAAGTTGTCATCTGTAGGTGATATCTCAGATGCTTCCACCAAGGTAACCAATGCAATGAACACACTGTACGATATGATTCGTGTAGAGGTTGCGCAGAAGGGTAAGAACGTTTGGGGATTACACAGTGGGGTAACTAGATGGACTACTCATGAGAAGTCAGCACCACGTAGAGAGAATGGTAGAATTGAGAGCGCGATGCTTTCGACTAACTACAAGACCAATCAGAAGTCACTTGACTTTGCTAGAGAATTGGCTTTAGTATAATTCCTAAGGTATGCAAGGAATGTGGGTACAAGTTATCCACATTCTTTTGTTAATAACTAAATTTGCAATTGTCGATTTTATTTCGTACTTTTGCAAATTTTTTATTTTTGGGGTATAAAAAAAATAGGGGTAGGTTGGAGTCTACTCTTTCACTATTTTAGTAGCGACCCGTTTCTCTTTCGAACTAACAATACAAATATCGGAATAATAATCGAGACTACCAAACTTTAAGGGAAAAAAAATAAAAAAAAATATATTGTATTATATTAGGATATATTAAATATTATTTGTAATATTGTACCATCGTTAAACAATTAAATAATTACTATGAAAAATTTTGAATCAGTATCGGAGGTTGAGGCGTATGCTAAGAAGTTAATGGATGTAGAGTATGACATTAATATAGATGGCCTTATGCACCATGTTAACCCTAGAGATATAGGTTATAGATTTGAATGGGATAATGCTAAGAATAGATTTGGTATTTGTAGGTACTCAAGAAGGGTTATTGGATTATCTTTACCATTGGTTGAGGGTAACCTAGATAATTTCACTCAGATTAATGACACTATATTACATGAGATTGCCCATGCTATATCATATGAGATACATGGTAGAAAGGGTATGGGTCATGGTGAGTTTTGGAAACATGTTGCTAGGTCAATCGGTTGTAATGCCAAGAGGTGTTATAATATTAATAGCGTGAATACACCTCAGTATAAATACACTCTTACATGTGATAGTTGTGGTAAAGTTAGTCATGCAAGGAGAATGGGCAGTAGTCAGTATTCATGTGGTACTTGTTCACCAAGAAAATTCAATGAAGATTTTATTTTAAAAGTTGTAAAGAATTATTAGGATATATTAAATATTATTTGTAATATTGTATTGTCGTTAAATTAAAACAAAAAAATTATGAAAACTAAAGAGCGTATTGAGGAGCAAAAAAGAAATGATGTTGAGTTTATCATTTCGGCAGTAACATGCGAATTGGATAGTATGGTATATTTAGAGTATTTCTCAACCTATGAAAATAATGGTGGTATGGCATGGTTCTTTGATGAGTGTGTAGATATCACTCACAAGATTATGTTTACAGAGGGTTCGGCTTATTTAAAGTGGCTTGACCATTGGATAGACACAGATGACGTTAAGAGGTGTAAATCTTTTTCTGAGGTTACAAATGAAACTTGCTTTGATTGGTATCATATGAATGAAGCCAAAAAAGAATTTCAGTCAAGATATAATAAGGATGAGAATATTGATGAGCAAGTATCTGAACGTATAGGTGGTCTTCTTAACTTATTTGAAACTGAAGAACATAGGGATAAGATAATATTAGATGCAGTTGCTTATTCTAAAATTCAAAGGAATAGAAAGAAGATGAAGGAATGGACAAACAGAGTAAAACCAATTATAGATAAATTGAAAGAAATTAATGTGGATGGTGAGGAGATGCAATACATATTGGAGGAAGTTGGTATGGATGAGCAAATGTATAAGCAGTTAGATAAATTTTTTAATCGAGAATTTTAAAAACTATGAAGACATTTGAAATTAAGCAAGGTAGGTGGTATATTAACAAAAGGAGTGGAAAAAGTTGGCAACTAAATTGGTTAGATACTGAATTTAACGAAGCAGTAATGGTCAAAGGTAGTGGGAAGCCATTGACTAAGAGAATAAAATTAAATAATTTTCATAGAAATTGGATTGAGTTTTATTATTAATTATTTGGTAGTGTAGGATATTTTTTGTATATTGCACTATCGTTAAACATTAAAACAAATAATTATGAGAAATTCTAAAGATGAAATTAATGCAATACTAGAGAACTTTATTATTTATGCTTGTGGCAGTAATGATAAAGAGAGGGATATATTAGAGGATACGTTAAATGATTACCAAGAGGTAATGTCTAATGAGGGTTGTGGATTGGAAGATTGTCCATTTCTGAATGATGATGATGATAATAACAATAATGAGGATAGTGAAGCAATAGATTGTAAAGTCATAGTTGGTAATATTACATTCTTAGACCCACAAATAGATGGTGAACATAAAGCCATTATTAATGAGGTTGGTGGTATATACCATATTGTTGGTGAGGATAAAGCCAATAAGGTTGGTGAAGATATGTTAAAGTATTTTGACTCTTATATGGTGTTACCTAGTTATAAAGGTGAGATAATAATTGACGATGAGCATAATTATCAAATGATATATAACGAAATTTTTTAAAAATATATGCTATAATATTTGGTAGTTTAAAAAACTATTTGTATATTTACAACGTCAAACATTAAAAGTATATATATCATGAATTATTATATTCCAAACAATTTATTATCAACAGAGAATGCTAAAACTAGTAAAGGTGAAAAGTTAGGTGTTACTACTTATATATCTTATTTGTCACCACATAAACAAAATAGTAAGGGTATTAATTTATGCCCACATGCAAGTGAGGGTTGTGCTAAGGCTTGTTTATTTAAGTCTGGCAGTGCTAGATTTGACGCAGTCCAAGAGGGTAAAATGAATAAAACTGAATTCTTTTTAGCAGATAGAAAAGCTTATATGGATAAACTATATAACGAATTAAAGAGGGCTGAAAGGTTACACGGAGCAATAGAGGGTGAAAAGCAATATAAAAAGAACGGTGTTGATGTATTAAGATATAAAAAGTTTGCAGTACGTTTAAATGGAACAACGGACATTGCTTTTGAGAAGTTAAAGGTAAAGGATAATAAAAACATTATGGAATTATTTCCTAACATAACTTTTTATGACTATACTAAGAATCATAAAAGAATGTATAAATATTTAAATGGTGGGTTACCTGGTAATTATCATTTGACTTTTTCTAGAAGTGAAACTAATGACGATATATGCATGGATATACTTTCTAAAGGTGGCAATGTAGCAATGGTCTTTGGTGTTAAAAACGTTAATGACTTTCCAAGTACTTATAAGGGGTTTAAAGTTATTAATGGTGATGAAACAGATTTACGTTTTATGGATGAGAGCAATGTTATTGTAGGTCTTAAATATAAGTTAGTCACAGGTAAAGGTACTAAAGGGCAAAACAAAGATAACATTGAAAATAATGATTTCTTAATCGATGTCACCAAATTGGAAACTGAATCAGTTTAAAAATATATGTCATAATATTTGGTATATTGAAATAAAGTTTGTATATTTACAAAGTCAAACATTAAAAAATATAAAACATGGGAGCAACAACATTTTATAACAGAGGTAAAGGAACAAGTCCAAGAGAGATATTCAAACAAGAGGTTGAAGAGGCACAATGGGAATATGGGCATGGTGGTTATAGTGGTACAATTGCAGAGAAGAGTGGTTTTTCTATGTCAAGAAAACCAAGTGACATTGATGCAGATGAGTGGATTGAAATGGTTGAAGAATTCGATTCAGAAGATAGAGACCAAGAGCATTATTATGATTTGAAGAGGGACTTTAATATCTATGATGACAAGTGGGGGGACGCACTATGTGTACCAACAGATGACGGCTTTATCTTTTGTGGTTGGGCTAGTTGTTAACTAGTTGTAAGTATTGGGGGTATATATAATATGTACCCCTTTTTTTACATCTAATAAAAAATATATACTATTATATTTGGATAATTAAAAAACTATTTGTATATTTACACTATCGTTAAACAAAACATACTATGGCAAAGAACAAATTTCAAGTAAGATTTAATTTAGGTAGAGGTGAGAACTTTATGAAGTGGAAAGTATCTTCACCAAGTGGTGAGGCCACATATCATTCACCTGATGAGGTATTAATCATTATGACTGGTTGTAAGTTGGTAAACCAAAAGGGTACGGCAAAGAAAATCCATGATGGGGCAAACAAGACCGTTTGTGCATGGGTTGAGTGCGATAATGTTAAGATTATCAACAAGGTCGTTGGGCAGTCAGAGGCTAAACAAGTTTTTTATAACCCAAGAGTTACCCCACACTGGGTACTAGACGATGAGGTTGTAGACAAGTTTGAGTTTGAGGAATTATTTACGGTTGGTAAGAGTGTTAGGGTGACTGAATAAGTCACCTTAATATTTGGATAATTAAAAAACTATTTGTATATTTACACTATGGAAAAAATTAGTAAGCACACAACAACAAATGATAGACTTGAGTTAGTTACTAGTGCAATCAAAAATAAAATCAAAAAGGGTGAGTGGTTCTTTTTGGATAAAAAACTTTCAGAAGAAATTTTCTTTGATGATTTATTGAATTTCATAAAAGAGTATAAATAAAAAAATCATGTTTGTAAAAAAATCTAGATTTAATAATAGAGAGATTATTATAGACCTAACTGGTCCAGATGGAAATGCATTTCATTTACTTGGGGTTGCAAAAAGATTGGGGATGAAGTGTGGGTATGATGAAGTACAAATATCAGATTTAAGAAATGAAATGATGTCAGGTGATTATGAAAATCTTTTAAGGGTATTCGATAAACATTTTGGTGATTTTGTAATCTTAGAAAGATAAAAAATATATAGTATTATATTTGGATAATTAAAATAAAGTTTGTATATTTACACTATGGAAAAATTAACTACAGAATCTGGAAAATCGTATTGGGATAATAATGGTGCATATCAGGAGCAGTACGACAAATTGTATGAAAGTCTTGTACCTTCAAGAGGTGAATCGGACACAGTACATGGTGAGATGCTTAGAGCAGTATCAAGATTATTCTATGACTACTGTAACAATGGTAACTGTAACATAAGAAATATAGAACAAGAGTGTTGTTCTGAATGTGGTGGTAGTGGATATGAAGACCCCGATAGTTGTTACCCTTGTGGTGGTACTGGTGAGGTTGAGGATATGGATAATGAAGATGAGTTTGTAACTTGCGACAGTTGTGATGGTAGTGGTGAGGAAGAACCAAGTGATTGTTATTGGTGTGGTGGTGATTGTTATGTAGATGGTGAGGTTAAGATTGATAGTTATTATGAATCTATGTTGACTGTATTACATAATAATATGATAGAGCATACACTTGTTGATGAGGTTGAGGATTTTATAACGAGAAGTGATTTAGGTTATGGTGATTATACTTTTGATGATAGTGAAATGAAAGTATATAATAACTTGGTTGATGCAGTAATGTATCAGATATTAACAACAAAAAATGAAAAAAGAGATAGAACTGATTTGTAATTAACATAATTAATCCGTATATTTGTTTTAACATTAATCAAAAAAGTAACCATGAATAACAAAATTAATTTAACTATTGAGGGTGTCGCTGATTCTATACAAGGGAGTGAAGATGTAATTGGTAGAATTGACTACTTAAAAGAGATACTTGAAGAGAGAAGAAAGTATCTTGAAGATGAGTATATGGGTTGTGAGGAAGAGTATGCTATTGGTGATGTAATGAATTTACTAGACCATATTAGTGATAAATTTCAAGAGCAATTTTCTGAAAAGATTTGGACATTTCTTCATGGAGATATAGAAGATGTTAGCGAATTTATTTCGGAGCATAGAGAATTATTAGGTAGGCATGTGAGTATTGATTTCAGAGAAGCCAAAAGCCATGAGACAGATTCTGAAAATGCGTGGCTTATAAAGGCTTATGTATCTAATGATGAGATAAAGGAATTTAATTTGAGTGAGGGTTGGTTTGTTGATTAACTCTAATAAAAAAAATATGCTATAATATTTGGTATTATAAAATATTATCATTACATTTACAAAGTCAAATAAATAAAAATAAAAACTATGTCAAAGCAGAAAGAAGAAACAGTAGACCAATTTTGGAATAAACAAGCAAAAAACTTAAAAGGTAAAGTCATTAAAGAAGCAAGGTATATGACACATGAAGAAGCCGAAAAGTTTGGTTGGTACAGTAGACCTGTAGTAATTTATTTTACTGATGGAACTTATATGTACCCAATGAAAGACGATGAGGGTAATGATGGTGGCAGTATTGAGGGCAGTACTGATGATTTAGTCTTTCCCGTATTAAGATAATATATTATGGAAAAATTTGCACACGAAAAATTATATGGACTTTGGAGAGAGGTTCTTGAGCAAGGTAATTGTAAAGATTATGTTAATGAGATGGCCAATCAATTAGAGTTATTAGGTACTGAAACAAATACTCTAACAAAACAAATGGTTAAAGATAAATTGGAGCAAGTTTTATTAAAAGTAAAGAAAAGTTTGGAACCCTGAATTATTATTCTTATATTTACGTATTGTTAAACATTAAAAATAAATAACTATGGAAAACACAACAAGGTTCGACAGATATGAAAACATGGATTCAGAAACTAGAGAGGAAATCATGGACTTAATCATTAAATTTAAATTATCAAAATTTGGGGATTTCGATTTAGTTAATTCTCTTTATGGATTATTTGATGGTTACTTTTATAGAGATACACTAAATAAGTACCAAAAGGTAATTGAATCTGAAGATGTTACACTTGGTATAAGATTAGCAAATGTAATTAAAGAAATTGAAACTTATCCTGAAGGTATTACAGAAATATTTTAAAATGATATGGAAAGAATAATTAAAACAAAAAAATACGGTGAAGTAACAGTCAAAAACTGTATGTTAGAAAATAACGACAATACTACATTAGTTGATGGTATTGAGATTAAGGTTGATGGAGAGAATTTAATAGAAATACCACAACATTATTATGTTGATGATTTAGATGAGCATTCAATTTCAATACTTATTGAAGATAACATTTAATCTTATATTGTTTTAAAAGTATTAAGGGGTTTTATAACCCCTTTTTTTATGTTTAATAAAAAATATATACTATTATATTTGGTAGTTTAAAATAAAGTTTGTATATTTACACTATCGTTAATCAAAAAAAATAAAATTATGAACCCAGAAATACATTCAAAAAGTTCAGTAAAAAGGTGGGGTGGTAAAATAGAAGATTATATCGCTATCCACGAATTAATTGATAGTCCAAAGGCGACTATGAATAACAATACAAGTAGGGCATTAACACACAATACTTGGTTTGCATATACTATTATACCAAAAATATTTGGCTATAATATTATTAATTCAAATGGTAGAAGTATAGATACTATTGATATTGCTATGTTACATATAGCAGAGGATTTTAGAATGAAGTTTGTACCAACACCACAAGATTACTTAAAAAATATGAAAGTGGAAGCGTGGATGTGTAATGGAGTTAAAGATGTTAATAATCCCGAAGCAACACTAACTGCAAGAGAACTAAAAGAAAGATTGCCTAAAATAAAAAGTGGATTAAATTTGGAAAAGTAAATATAATAGTGTATATTTACACAATCATTAATTAATAAAAATAAAACTATGAGTAAAATAACAAATTATAATAATTTAACAACAGAAGAAAAAAAGAAGTTAGAGAAAGAGGAAGCAATTAAGGTTTGGAAAGATTTAAACTTAAAGGAAGCCGATTTTGATTTTTATTGTGGTGGTGATAGTATGGGTGATACCGATATTAAATTTACAAATAAAGACAATAAAAATTGTGAGGTAGCACACAGCAAACTTTTCACTTATATTGAAGATTTAGTATATGATAGAGTTGAATTTTACGAAGCATCTGACGGACATTATATGGGTGAGGCTGGGCACGTTTACGTTGAACTAAACGAAAATGGAGATGATTTTGAATGTTCAAAAACCTCTGAAAGTGAGTGGAACGAAACTTTTAGTAGTATTATTGAAATACCATTAACAGATGATGAAAGAGAATTTGTCGAAAAAAATGTTAGTAGTATTGTTGGTGGGTTTGATGATAGTCCTATGATAAATTATAGTAGAGATTTAATTATTACTGATAAAACCGAAAAAATAATTGAAGATTTATTACAAAAAGTTGATGAAGAAACACAAGAATTTGTACCCGAATTTGAAGATGAATTTGGAAATGGCGAATTGCAAGAGTGGTACACATACGATTCATCTGATAATAACGATATTATCAATGAAAATGGCGAGTTATCAATACGATTAGATAATCAAATATGTGTTTTTAGGGAAGGAGAATAATATTATATGGGGGGAAAATACCCCCCCATTTATTTGGAAAAGTAAATATAATAGTGTATATTTACATAATCATTAATTAATAAAAATAAAACTATGAGTAAAATTATAATTAGTAATGTACCTTTTCCTTTTGATTTAGGTTGTAAGGTGCTAAAGTTAAAAGAAAATGAGTGTCCTTTTGACGAACTTTCTGATTTTTGGGAAGACATTAAACCTTTAACATTTAAAGAAATTGCTATGTTGGAGAATTTAGAACAACGTAGAATTGGTATTGAGCATTTGGGTATTGATAAAATAGTTAGTGAAGTTAATCCAACACTTTTAGATAAGACAACACTTAAAAAGACAACGACTTGGATTAATGAGTTAGGAGTTGAGGAAACAATAAATTTTGATGATACCTACGAATTATATAAGGTATCAAATAATGTATTATTAAGTCAAGAACCGAGTAGTTGGCGAAGGGAGACATTTTCTTATTATGTTAAATTTAAAGATACCTCAACGGATAGGGAATATCTTATATGGGTTGATTTAAGAAGTGTATATAATAACAATTATGAGGGTTGGAAAAATGAGGAAGAAATGGAGAAAATTGTTACTGCCATTGATTGTATCGCTTGGACAATTACTACTAATGTTGCAAAGGGTAATATAAAGAGAATATTAAGACAAGGTGATTGCGTTTTAATAGAGCCAAAAGAAAGAAGTTTTGGTGGAGTTAGACATATAACTAAAAAAGAATATAATACACTTTTAGAAGTAGAAAGTTAGGATAATTAAATATTATATTGTATATTAGCATAAACATTAAAATTTAAAATTATGATAAACAAAAAGAAGCATACGTTATTATTGGGTGAGGGTATTCACCAACACACACTTTATGGGGATTTTGATATTCATACCTCAATGGAAGATTATACAGAATTTGAAGTAAATAAGAATAGTTTATTAAAACACGAATTACCTAATGGCAAATTTGGTGAACATAAAACACTAAAAGTAGATATAGGTAGTTGGGTAATGGGCAAACAAGTTGAGTATAACCCATTTAGTCAAATAGTACAAAGAGTTTGGGATTGATTATTTTTAAAGAAATTGGTACTATAATTTGGTAGTACCATTTCTTTTTTGTATCTTTACATTAAGTCAAACAAACAAAACATAAAACTATGACAAAGAAAGAATTTTTTGAAGAAAACTATTTGAGTTTACTTAACCAAGCCAAAGATGAGTTGGGCAGTATTATTTATGCTATCATTAACAAGATTAATGAAGTTACTACAACTGAGGAAGCACATATTAATTTATTCGATTTTGGTATATCTCAGCCGATATATAGAGAGGATTTACATAATGACGAAATGACTGAAACTATTAATTCAGCGTTTATTGATGATAATGGACAGGTTGGATTTGAAGTGACCACATTTGATAGTGGTTATGAAATATCGATTGATGATTTAAATATGGATATGATTTTATATTTAATTGGCGTATTAGATGATATTGATGTTGAAAATTTGGAATTATCATAATTAATTATTATCTTTACATTAAGTTAAACAAATAAAATATAAAATTATGGATGAATATAAATTACCAAACAACAGGGTACTAAAAGTAGAACAGGATACCTTTCCTTTGAATCCAAGAGAAGACTGGGATAATTTAGGGAATATGATTTGTTTTCACAACAATTATACTTTGGGAGATTATGAATTATCTAAAGAATATAAGCCAGAAGACTATTATAAACTTAAGAAAAGAAAAGATGTTGTTATATTACCATTATACCTTTATGACCATGGTGGAATAACAATGAATACAACAGGATTTAGTTGTCCATGGGATAGTGGACAGGTTGGATTTATTTATGTAACACATGAAACAATACGCAAAGAATTTGGGGTAAAGAGGGTGAGTAAAGAATTAAGAGAAAAAGTTAAGGGATACCTAAAAGGTGAGGTTAACGTTTACGACCAGTACATTACTGGAGATGTTTATTCTTTCTTTATTTACCAGAAAGAAACCTGTAATTTGGGATGTGAACACGAGGAATTTGAAGATAGTTGTGGAGGATTTTTTGGGTATGATATTAAAAAGAATGGAATATTAGACCATATAAGTGTTGATGACGTGAAAGCAGTACTGGAGCAGTTATAAAATACAGGGTAGGCAAACATAGTTTTATAGTTTGACGACAAAAGTTTGAGGACGGTGAATTTCTTAAAGACCTACCTTACCGTCCTCGACTTTATTTATAATGTCACAATAAAACTAGTATATTCAAATTAAAATATAAAAATGGAAGAATTACTTATAAAAAGAGTTGAAGCAGATATCAGAGGATTAAGAATGGGAACAAAGACGCCTGAACAAATTAAAATAATGTATTTCCTGGATAAACTAAAGAAGCTTAATGACGGCTTGTATGATGACTATCTAGAAAAATATATGAAAGTGCGTAAAATGTATGATAAAAAATAATAAAAATAATTTGGAAAAGTAAATATAATATTGTATATTTGTTATATAATTAAAAAGTCAAACTAAATAAAAAATAAAATTATGGGAACGAGAAGCTTAACAACATTCATTGAAACTTACAAAAATGACAGTGGGAAAAAAAAGAAAAACGAAATTGTTACAATGTATAGACAATATGATGGATATCCAACAGGACACGGCTTAGATTTAGCAGAGTTTTTATCACAGGGTAAATTAGTTAATGGTATAGGATTTTTAGATGACACTATCGTATTTAATGGTATGGGTTGCTTATCGGCACAGGTAATTGCCGAATTTAAAAACGGTGCTGGTGGAATTTATTTACAACGAGAGAATAAAAATAGCGGTGAGGAATATAGATACGAAGTTATAGGAGATTTTGACACCAAAGAATTAACTATAAAGATATTAGAAGTTGGTTATATGAAAGGTGATAGATACATTAATAGAACGAGAACTTTATTTGAAGGCACACCTCAAAAAATGTTAGAGTTTTGTAGTGAAAAACAGGAAGCATAAATAACAGGGAGGAATGTAAAACTTTCTCCCTAAAAATTTTGGAATCATTAATATTAATTCGTATATTTGTATAAACATTAAAAATTATGCCTAAAGAAACATTGAAGACCCCAACACGCATATATATAAAATATCCGACTTGGGAGAAAGAAATCTGTGAAGAAATCAGAAATATAGAACCACATTATAGCAATAAAGATGATGCCTATATATATAACTATTGTGGGGCAGTACACTTAATAGAGGAATTAATTTGTAACAAGGGTTATTCAACAAAAGATGCAGTTAAAAAAATATTTGAAAAATAATTTGGAAAATTAAAATAATAATTATATCTTTACACTATGCAAGATTTATTTGAAACATATGAAACGCTTCCAAAGGAAGTACAAGAAATTATCAACGACTTTAGTGAGGCTGATAAAAACTACAATAATTGTCAAGACTTAGTTGAGGCACTAGAACAGGTAGGTTATACCTGTGAATATGGACTAGACGCAACACCATACGACTTGAAAAAACTTAAAAAATAATGTCAAAAGATTTAGAGACATACCACGTAGAAGTTAACATTAGAAATGAGTATGGATATATACCAAAAGATGAATTTGGCAATCCAGTACCATCAATAAAGTTTGAGAAAACAGTGAACCCACTATTCTTAGATACAATGCTAAAAAGACTTTACAAAGACTTTAAGGCAATCGTACCCAAAGAACATGATATTAATATAGAAGTTTACCTATCTAATACTGTCAGTGGTACATGGATGAACATGGCTTCATATTATGGTAGTGAAGAAAGATTTGTTAAACATTAAAATAAATTTGGAAATTTAAAATATTATTTCTATATTTACATTATGAAATTTACTATTGAAATAAAGGGTCTCGGAACACTTAAAGATATATTAGATAATATGGATGAGATTAAATCATTCATAGAGAATAAGATTGAAGAGGGTGAAGAGGGGATTTTAGATGAGGCCAAAGAAATTGGATTTCCTATAGGGGGACATCCACTTCAACAAACGCTTTTCTTAACAACAAGTTTAGGAAAAAAAGTTTAAAAAGATTTGGTAAATTAAAAAAGATTTCGTATCTTTATACCATAACATTGAGACATGAAAAAGATTAAAGAAATTATAGAAAACATTCAGGTAACAGTTTTCTTGTTTATAGCAAGAGTAAGTGGAATGTTTGACGCTGATGACGAAATAAACAGCTAAAAAAAGTTTCGAAAAGATTTGGTAATTAAAATTAAATTACTTATCTTTACAAGAGTTATTTGAAATATGCATAAGATGAGTTTGCCTATAAGGTTTATAGGACACCTCTAAACATCGATTGCCTCTGGACGAGCTACTAGTAGTAATGCGTAACCTACTTGTAACCAACTGTATTAAGGGTACCCTTGGCACAGTACTACTCTCGAGTAGAAAAAGTTACAACCGCAAAGCCTCTTCACACTATCTAACGGTGCAAGCTACATAATCTGATGTTAACGTTAACCTATAAATACGGTAAACTTATCTAGCTCGGGTCCGAGAGTAAAAATAGAGCGGCTATGTACAAGCTGCGGGACCAAAGGAACGTATCAAGAGTTCTAGCTGTGGACGAAGCCGAAGAGGCCATTAATTTCGCTACAGCAGCGCAATAGAGCTCTTGGTCTTCTCTTTTAGAATTTATTCTATAATGCATATTTAGTACTAATTTAAATTAATACTAATGAAAAACTAAAATATAGTTGGAGAGACCACATTGCCATTAGCGCTTGCTCCATAAGAGACGGGCCACCTGAAGCCCATAAATTCAGGTCATGATTATAAGTTGGGGAGTGGTTACCCCGTGATTGATGAGGGAAGGCTTCGCTGTTGCAGCGGGGCCTTTTTTTGTGTCCCACTTTAAAATGCTAACTATAGTATGTTGTATGATTAAATGTAATACCGTATATTTGTACTGTAACATTAAAACAATATATTATGAAATGCACAAGTAAGAATTTAGAAAGAGTATTTAACTTCATTATTAATAACCACGTAGATAATAATGGTGGTGGGGCTGATTTTGCAATGTTTGATGATGAAAGTGAATTAGTTGGGGCTGTACAATATAGTCTAGAACAATTAGATGAATGTTTATTTATTTGCAACAGTTGTCATGAACATTTTCCTAGAGAAGAAATGGACTTTGACGTTGACAATGACCAAGACTTATGCAAGAATTGTAACTACCAAAGTTATAATGAGGGACCATACGGGTAAAATAACCTGTAAATAATTAGGAAATGTAAATATAATACTGTATATTTGTACTGTAACATTAAAACAAATAATATGGCACAGCACATACCAATAGGTCAAAGCGGATTTGACAATGTAATAGGTAAGATTATTAAAAGGGAAGATATACTTAAATTGGAAGATTTCAAACGGGTATATAATGATGAATTATCCTGTTATATGCAGAAATTACCAACAAGTGAGTATCAAATGAACGAAGAGCACGGTAAGAAAGATGACCTTGTAGTTTATTTCTATAAATTAGATGTTGATGATTATTCTTATGAAGTTCATATAGATAAAGATACAAAAGTTAATCAAGTTTATTTGGTATTGTAAATATAATATTGTATATTGCACTATCGTTAATTAATAATTATATATACACATTTGTGTACACACGCGAGAAGTTATGGCAAAGAAAACAAAAACATGGAAAATTGGTGAATATGCTAAAGGAGGCGTAATTACCGTTGAAATACAGGGTGAAATAATTACTGTAATTGGTAAGGATTGGGATATGTCCCAAGGAACTAGAAGGAGTAGTAACCAAAGTAATGCTAAAGAGTTTACAAGGGGAACAGTATTATCTAGTCAAGATAATTGTAGAAGACTTTTAAGTAATTTTCTTAATGATTTAACAACTTCATACTATTCAGATAAAATAATTGAATGGATTGAAAGTAAGGTTGAACTTGAAAAACATGGGTATTTCCCAAACTGGTAAGCTACAAAGGTAAGAAATGTTTTTGGTAATTCCAAAACTTTTCTTATTTTTTTTATTATAGAAACATGTGGGCGTGACGGAGTCTACTCTTCTGATTACTCAGCCCGTCTTAAGACAATACAAATATCGTAATAATATTTTAAATACCCAAATAAACAGGGAAAAAAAATATACTGTATTATATTTGGTAGTTTAAAATAAAGTTTGTATCTTTACACCATCGTTAAATTAAAACTAAAAACTATGAGTAAAGAAAGAAATTTAGAATTATTAGAAAAGCAAATATTAAATGATGCCAATAACGGTGACACCACAGTACTTGCAGAGATACTTGAATCATTAGATGAGGAATATATATTTAATTCATTAAGTGATGTTAACCAAGAGAGAACTAACTTCCAACAGTTAAAGGGTGGTGAACACATCGTTGCTTTGGTTAATACTAATGGAGTTTCTAATTCCTATAACACACCTGAAGATATAGATATTGAAAAGGGTACTATATTAAAATGTCCAAATACTGGGACTCGAATGGGTGATGTTTTTACTACTTTAGTTAGTGGTAATGCAGTTAAACATTGTAGAGGTTATAATAAGGGTGAAAAACAAGCACAAAAGCATGGTGATATTATTGGTTTAAGTGGTGGTTATAACTCTGCACCTTATTCATTGGGTTGTATTGATTTAAGAGTTTGGAAAATAATAGATTAAAATATATACTATTATATTTGGTAGTTTAAAATAAAGTTTGTATATTTACACTATCGTTAATCAAAAAATATAAAACTATGAGTAAATTAAGAATTGGGGACGTTGTGAGTTGGAAAGGTGGTTTCGGTTTAGATGCACCAAAGAATGCAGTTGTTGAGAGTATTGAAATTACCAATGGTTATAAGTATGGTGAAGAAGTTGATGAGGTTCCGTGGAAAGAAGTATATGGAAGAAATGTTGTTGTAAATCTTAATAATGACCATTGGGCATATGGTTCACAAATATCTAAAAAGAAGTAAACATGAAATTATTAACTAAAGAAAGAATGAGGGGAATAATTGAGCAATTTATAAATAATTGTGAAAATAATGATGTTACTAGATTCGGGTTTGATGAATCTTTTTGGGAAACAACAAGTTGGTGTGAAGAACATTGGGAAGACAATGATTCGGAAGAAATGAAAAGAAGTTTACTTGATAACTATTTAATGCAATTTGGTTACCATGTTTTAGAAGAAGGGGGTGCTTTGAGTAAAGAGGAATTAATAGAAAATTATTTGCAAAAGTAAATATAATATTGTATAAATAAAAACTATGAAAGAATTAATTATAGATGAACAAGAATTAGATTATATAACTATGCTAATAGAACAGAACTTAGAGGATAATCCAGAAGAATATGGAGAACTCCATAAACAAATGTTAGAGGACTTATATAGTAAACTAATAATCTTAAACAAATAGAAAGTGTTATGGACACAAAGAAAGCAAGAGAAATACTATCAAATTCAGGATATCAGGTAGATAACTTATGGCACATAGAGGATGTTAAACATAAATATAAATGTACTGATGATGAAGCTATGAAAGTATTAATACAGGCATTGGACAATGAAGCCACTATGGAACAAATATGGTTTGCAATCGACTTTCATGCAGAAGATAATGGACTAAAAAAAATTAACCATTAAGTTAATAGAAA
>CETF01000108.1_pt1 | contig 19382 bp, 23 predicted proteins | sample 326991 | NCBI WGS metagenome assembly CETF01 (sample SAMEA2622331, study PRJEB7988) | marine metagenome | biome: marine biome (ENVO:00000447); feature: surface water layer (ENVO:00002042); material: "saline water (ENVO:00002010), including plankton (ENVO:xxxxxxxx)" | depth 5 m | reverse complement strand
AAAGCTCGTAAATCATTTAGAGCTAGACATAATTGTGATAATCCAGGACCAAGACATAAAGCCAGATATTGGGCGTGTAGGACTTGGTAATGGCTTTTAAAGACATATTCAAAGATGAAAACGAATTTAATGAAAAAACTATAATCGGTTTTATGTCATTCGCTGTAATGACTATATACAGTATCACAGATTTGGTAACAGGCTATATGGGTTTAGAGTTACCGATAAATGATTTTGTATATAATAGTTTCCTCTACATTACTTTAGGTTGTTTTGGCATAGCTGGTGTAGAGAAAGTAATGGGTAATAAGGATGCCAAATAGAGATGCGAAAGATAGAAAAAAGAAAAGAGCTGCATTAAACAAAGAATTAGCAAGAAAAGGTCGTACAGCTAAACAATATAAAAAATGGTTGGCTAAAAACAAAGATAACCAACCTACTTTTGGAAGAAGATGATAAAAATATCAAAACTAACTGAACTTGCTACTATGGTGTATCATAAGGCACCAAAGAAAAAACATCTAAGAAAGATGGAAATGAATACGCCAAATTTTTTAGATGTCATCATTCCACGTCAATTTCCACCATCAAATGAAAGTCGTTCTACATATAAAGAACTAAAGATGTTACAATCAGTAGACAGAGATGATGATTACGTAAAAAAGTTTGATAATGTTGATAAAGTTTATGTAGAGTTATTAGAAGAGTTTGGGGTGTATACAAAAAAGTTGGAAAAACTAATAAATACAGCTTTAAAAGAATCAACAAAATTTATTCTCAGAGAGAAGTTTAAACACAACCGTCCAAGACCACATCAACTAGCTGAGTTCTATGGTATGAATTTGAATGGTACTGAATTGGATAGTATGAAAACACCATCGTTTCCAAGTGGACACGCAGCGCAGGCTTATCTTATAGCTGAATTATTGAAGTTACGTGTACCACATATGGGTGCTGCTTTAGATGATTTAGCAGAGAATATAGCTTACTCAAGGATAGTTGCAAAAGCACACTATCCATCAGATAAAGCGTATGGTGAAAAATTTGGTAAAAAGTTATCTATGTTTTTTAGAGAAAATTTAAATGAAGAGTTTGGTGCACCTACAGGAGTTTTACCATCACCAAGTCGTAAGATGGTTAAGAAGATGAAAAGAAAAGGACACACTTCAGTACCTTATGGTAGTGGTTACAAAAAATTTAAAGAAGCCTTTGCAGTCAGAGGTAATAAAATAGAAAAGTTTATTACAGGTAAGAACCTAACACATAAGGGTAAGAAATATAAAGAGATAGAATTTGAAACTATTAAAGTCGATAATCCTAAGAAGATGGTTACACTCAGAATCTTAGCACCTAAAAATTTATTTGGACAAGAAGTGCCTGTTAGGTTTCAAACACTTAGAAGAGGTCCTTTTCTTAAAACCGATACGAGTAAGGGAATAAAAGAATCAATAGACTTACCACGTGGGATGGAACTTGGAAAAGTATTTACAGGTCACGGATTTGCATTTGAGGCTGTAGATAAAGTTAAGAAAGTAGTTGCTATATATCCAGGTAGATTTCAACCATTTGGTCCTCATCATAAAAGAGTTTATTTGGCGTTGAAGAAAAAGTTTGGTGATGCATACATCGTTACTTCCAATATAAAATCACCACCAAGACACCCTATGAACTTTGCAGAGAAAAAAGCACATATGGTTAAGATGGGAATACCAGCAAATAGAATTGTTATGGATAATCCATATAATCCAGCTAAGCTAACTAAAACATTTCCAAAAGATACAGCAGTTGTTTTTGCAGTTGGTGCAAAAGATAAAGGTAGATTATCTGCTGGTAAATACTTTTTAGATTATAATAAAAATAAAAATAACTTAGTGGGTTATCAAGATAATGGTTATGTAATTCAAGCACCTCACGTATCTGTTAAAGTAGCAGGTAAGGAAGTGAGTGGAACGGTTATGAGACAAGTGTTAGGAAGTGATAAAATTAAACCAGAACAAAGGAAAAAATTATTCAAACAATTATTTGGTTATTATGATGAACGTCTATATAAGATGATGATAGGTAGTTTCTAATGAAAACATTATCAGAAGATTTAATAAGAAGGTTTTTAAAAGAATCCTCAATAAATAATTCTGCCTTTATCGATGATGCTCCACCTACATTTTACAAAAGTTTTAGTGAGTATAGGGATGAATCAAAAAAGTGGTTAGATAGTTTGTATGCTGAATTAGGTTGGCAAGTAGTTGATTATATGATAAGTGATGGTGCAGAAGATCCTGGCTTTGATTACAAACTTAGATATAGGGCGTTAGGTTCACCTACTTTCGGAGATGCTGGAACTAAACGTGGAGCAAAAGAATCAGTTACTTTGTGGAAAAAAAGAAAACAAAAAGAATTATCTCAGTTAGGTTGGGAAGTTGTAGCTTGGTTAGGAGAAAAAGAAGCCTATAAAAGTGTTATTGGAACAATACTTGCGCCTGGTGCTAATCAAAAAAGAGAGGTATCTGAAAATAAAGTTCAAATGTTTTCTAAAGAATGGTGGTTAGAATCTTTAAAAGAGGTAAGTAAAACAGGCACTCCAAAAGGTTCTGAAGAAATTGGTGGGTATAAAGGATTTGTAGATGAAAAAGATTACGAATCTTACAAGAAGTGGATTTCAAAAACACTTCGTGTTCAATTACTTGAGGGTGGTGCTGCTGGACATATGAATCATCCATTTGATGATGCTGATTTAACTTTTGGAGATTTAAAGAAGATAATAAAATTAGGACTAAGTGGTAAACTTAATCGTGAGGATAACGTTACAGAAAAACTTGATGGACAAAACTTACTAATTAGTTGGAAAGGTAATCAGTTAGTAGCAGCTAGAAACAAAGGACAGCTAAAAGGTTTTGGAGAAAACGCTTTAAACATCAATGCTGTAAAAAGTTTGTTTGCTGGTAGAGGAGTTATTAAGGATACATTTGTTTTTGCTATGAAAGATTTAAGTAAAGCTATAACTAAGTTATCAGATAAACAAAAAGAAAAGGTTTTTGGTAATGGTAAGAGGTGGATGAACTTAGAGGTTATGTATCCAGCATCTGCTAATGTAGTGAATTATGATGGAGCTTACTTAGTTTTCCATAACGCTACAGAGTATACTGAAGCTGGTGTAGCTAAAAAAATTGATGCATCTTTAGCTCGTATACTAGAGGGTATGATTAGACAAGTAAATCAACACGTACAGAAAAAATTTACTATTTCTAAACCTAATTTTTTAAAAGTAGCTAAAACACAAGATTTTGCTAAAAGACAAAAATATTTTTTATCGAAGTTACAGAAATTACAGAATATTTATAGACTAAAGGATAATGATACTTTAGGTAAGTATCACGAAACTTATTGGATGGAATTCATATATAATGCATCTAAACAATACAAGTATAGAATTCCAAGAACTGTTTTACTTAAATTAACAAAAAGATGGGCATTCTTAGACAAAAGTTTTAGGTTAGATAAAAAGAATATAAAGAATGAAAAGTTTTTAGATTGGGCTAAATCTACAGACAAAAAAGATTTGAAAAAGTTACAAAAAGATAATATAAAACCATTTGAAATTTTATTTTTTGAATTGGGTGCAGAGATACTTAAAAACGTTAGTGGTTTCTTAGCAGCGAATCCAAAAGCAACCGTGGCTAAGATGAAGAAAGAAGTTGATGCTGCAGTTAAACAACTCAAATCTGCAAAAGATGTATCTAAGTTAGATACTCTAAAAAGACAGTTAGAGAAGTTTGAGGCTATTGGTGGTTCAGATGCTATCGTTCCATCAGAGGGAATTGTTTTTAAGTATAAAAATAAGATATATAAATTTACAGGTGCATTCGCACCAATCAATCAAATCCTCGGATTATTAAAGTTTGGATAAATTATATGGCTGGTTATAGTAAAGAATCGGAAAGACAAAACAAAGCGTTAAAATCTATCTTACGTGGAGAAACTCCTGAGAAAAGAGTACAAGTAGGATACAATGGAGATAAAGATGGAAAGGCTTGGGAAAAGCAAGGTGATAAGATAGATAGATTATCGGAGATAATGAAAGAAGTACGGATGCCGTGGTTTTGTCCCGAGTGTAAAAAAACAATGAAAAATAATTTAGATGATAAAATGTGGAGATTATTTGGACATTGTTTTGATTGTCAAATAACTATAGAAAATAAACTTCGTATCAAAGGTGAATATGAAGAGTGGGAACAAAATAAGATAAAAGAAAATAAAAAAGCATTTGTAAAAGATATGTTACAAGGATTAAAGGAGTGGAGAGAGCAAGAAAGTCCTGAAGTTCTACACCAACCATATGTTGATGGATATAGTGTTGATAGAGAAAAATTAGAGATTAGTGAAAAGACAAGAGAACATATGAACAAGATGGCAGATGAAGCAGAAAAATATTTACATAGTTTGGTAGAAGATGAAACAATCAGTAACGATTAGTACAGAAGTACTTGATAGATTATTAGATTTAGTATCTAATTTAAAAGAGATATGTAGAGTATATCACGCAGATAATCATAAAGATTTAGATAGTGCTTTACACGCTTTTACTGAAGTAGAAAACGAAATTCACAAATTTGCTGGTAAAGAGGGAGTATCCCTTGATGATATATTAACAAACATCGGTTTAACAAGACACGGAGAGGCATAGTATGAAAGGCTTAGTAAAAATAATAATGGCTATCTTAGGTATCTTAGGATTAAGTGGTAAGGCATCTGCTAAGAAAAAAGCAGAAGTTAAGAAGATTGATAAGAAAGTAAAAGAAGTTAAGAAAGCTAAAAAGGTAGTACAAAAGAAAAAAGCTACAGTAAAGAAAGCTGTTAAAAAAACACCTAAAAAGAAACCAAATGTCAAGACAGCAAAAGCTGCTAGAACATCGTTGAAAGCGAGAGCTAAAAAATGAAAAGAATTTTAGATTTATTTTTCTCTGATAATCCAGAGTTTACAATAAAATTTGTTGTTAGTATGATAACTGCTATTGCACTACTTATGGTAAGTCTTGGTGCACAAACTACATTTACTGATGAGGAAATGATTAACCTTGAAAATGATTTTATCTACTTAGAAAACAAAGTAGATTCTCTAACATATCAAGATAGTTTGAAAGCTATAATGATTACTACACTTGAAGAAGAAATAAAACTAACTAACGAACAATTAGCTCTTACAGAGAAAAAGGTTAAGTTAGTTAAACCAAGTTGGTATGAAAACAAATGGTTATATTTTGGATATGGTTCTGTATTATCGTATGCAGTAATCACACTTGTTAACCAAACAGGAAAGATAATTGGCTAATCCAGCACCACTAAAAGAAGCTATTAAAAAAGAATATCTTAAATGTGCTAGTGACCCAAGCTACTTTGTAAAGAAGTATTGTGTCATTCAACATCCAATGAAAGGTAAGATACCTTTTGATTTGTATGAGTTTCAAGAAAAAACTATGTCTGATTTATTGTTACATAGATTTAACGTTATCTTAAAAGCTAGACAATTAGGTATATCAACTCTTACAGCTGCTTACTCACTATGGATGATGACTTTTAATCAAGATAAGAATATATTGGTTATAGCAACTAAACAAGATGTTGCTAAAAACTTGGTTACTAAAGTTCGTGTGATGCACGCAAATTTACCTACTTGGTTAAAGGCAAAGTGTGTTGAAGATAATAAATTAAATCTTAGATATAAAAATGGTTCTCAAATTAAAGCTGTATCAAGTGGTGAGGATAGTGGTCGTTCTGAAGCACTATCGTTACTGATACTTGATGAGGCAGCATTCATTGAAAAGATTGATGGGATATGGGCAGCGGCTTCTCAGACACTATCAACTGGTGGACAATGTATCGCACTATCTACACCTAATGGTATTGGTAATTGGTTTCACAAAACTTGGATGGATGCTGAAGATGGTATTAATGATTTTAATTTTATCAAACTTCATTGGACTGTACATCCAGATAGAGGGCAAGAGTGGAGAGATGAACAAGATAAATTACTTGGTCCATCACTTGCAGCTCAAGAATGTGATTGTGATTTTATAAGTTCAGGACAAACTGTAATTGATGGTGTTCTACTTGAAGAACAAAAAACTAAGTTTGTTAATGAACCTATGGAAAAACGTGGAGTGGATAGTAATTTATGGATATGGGAACCACCAAATTATACTAAAGATTACATAGTTAGTGCTGACGTTAGTAGGGGAGATTCTACAGACTTTTCAGCATTTCATATACTTGAGTTAGAAACTTTAAAACAAGTAGCAGAATACAAAGGTGTTTTGTCTACAAGAGATTTTGGTAACTTGTTAGTTAATATATCTGCAGAGTATAACAATGCATTACTCGTTGTGGAGAATAACAATATTGGTTGGGCAGCTATTCAACAAATTATAGATAGAGGTTACCCTAACCTATTCTATATGAGTAAAGATTTAAAGTATGTTGATGTAGAACATCAAATGACAAATAAACATTATAGAGAAGAAAAGAAGATGGTGCCTGGTTTCACAATGTCAATGAAAACAAGACCATTAGTTGTTGCTAAATTAGAAGAATTTTTTAGAGAAAAGTTAGTAGAAGTTAGTTCAAATCGTTTAATTGATGAGTTGTTTGTATTTATATATAACGGGCAACGCGCTGAGGCAATGAGAGGATACAATGATGACTTAGTTATGTCATATGCTGTAGCTCTATGGGTAAGAGAAACTGCTCTTAGATTACGTGCTGAAGGTGTTCAATTACAGAGAAAAGCTCTTGATAGTATGAATCAGTATAATAGTCAAGGAGTCTATACTAACAAAACAGATAAAGCCGATTCTTGGAAATGGGAAGTCGGTAAAAATAAGGAAAGCCTTGAATGGCTTTTATAGTGAGGTAAAAAATGGCTGATACATCATTATTTGGTAGACTACAAAGATTGTTTTCTACAAATGTAATAATCAGAAACGTTGGTGGAAGAAAATTAAAAGTAATAGATACCGATGAAATACAAGCTAATGCTAAATCACATTTAGTAGATAGATATACTAAGCTGTATAAAGGTAGCGCAGGTCCTTTAGGATTAAGTGGTTATTCAGATACCGCTATGGTTCGTACTGTAAGGTTGGGATTATTTAAAGATTATGAATCGATGGATGCTGACCCAATCATTAGTTCTGCATTAGATATTTACGCTGATGAATCAACAATGAAATCAGAGTATGGAAACGTATTAACCATAAATTCAAGTAATAAGAATATACAAGAAATCTTAAATAACTTATTTTATGATATTTTAAATATAGAATTTAATCTCTGGCCGTGGATTCGTAATATGTGTAAGTATGGAGATTTCTTTTTAAAGTTAAACATCGCAGAGAAATATGGTATTACAAATGTAGAACCAATGTCTCCATATGATTTATCAAGGATAGAGGGAATGGATCCTGAGAATCCTGAGATGGTAAAATTTGTACAAGAAACATCAGACCCAAGACGTTCAGTATCAACTATTAAGACAGAGTTTGAAAATTTTGAAATAGCACATTTTAGAATGTTGGCTGATACAAACTATTTGCCTTATGGTAAATCAATGATTGAGAGTGGTAGAAAGATATGGAAACAATTATCTCTTATGGAAGATGCGATGTTAATTCATCGTATTATGAGAGCACCTGAAAAGAGAGTGTTTAGAGTAGATATTGGAAACATACCACCAAATGAAGTTGATAACTATATGGGGCAAATTGTTGATAAGATGAAGAAGGCACCTATTATAGACCAAACAACAGGCGAATATAATCTCAAATACAATATGCAAAACATAACTGAAGATTTCTTCTTACCAGTTCGTGGTGGTGATAGTGGAACACAAATCGATTCATTACCAGGCTTAACATATGAGGCTACTGATGATATAGAATACCTCAGAAATAAAATGATGGCTGCATTAAGAGTACCAAAAGCTTTCTTAGGATATGAAGAGGGATTGGGTGCTAAAGCTACATTAGCAGCTGAGGATGTAAGATTTGCTCGTACCATAGAAAGATTACAAAGAATTACAGTATCAGAGTTAACTAAGATAGCTATTGTTCATTTATATGCACAAGGATTTAAAGATGCTGAATTAGTAAACTTTGAATTAAATTTAACAAACCCATCTACAATATATGAAACAGAAAAAGTAGAGTTGTGGAGTAGTAAGACACAATTAGCATCTTCGATGTTACAAGATGGGTTAGTTTCTTCTGATTGGATTTACTCAAATGTATTTAATTTCAGTAAAGATGATATTAAAACAGAGAGAGACAAGATAATAGATGATACTAAAGAAAAGTTCAGACGCTCTCAGATAGAAAATGAGGGTAATGATCCTGAAAAATCAGGACAATCACAAGGAACACCAGCAGATTTGGCTATGGGTAGAACAGGACACGAGTTAGATGAGTTTGATGAAGAGGGTGGAGCACCAGAGGGTGGACACGAAGGCGCTGGAAGACCAAAAGAATTACCAAAATACAGTAAAGATGGAAGTGCTAGAGGAAGAGATCCTTTAGGTAAACACGATAGAGTAGTTGCTGCAACTAATTTAGCTCTATCTCATTATGATAATATGAAAACATCTCTAAAAAAGATAGCTAAAAACGATAAAAAAATCATAAATGAATCAGAAGAGTTAAAAAAAGAGTATGAAAAGGAAGTAGATTCTACTCTAAATAACAAAATTTAATGTATTTATATATTTATAGTTAAGAGAAATTACGATAACACGGAGCATTTGTGTGATGAATAAAATAAAACATTCCAAAGTAAAGAATGTTGGTATATTGTATGAACTTCTAGCGAGGAAGTTAACTGCCGATGTTCTCAATGATAACACTAAAAGTAAAGCAGTTAACATCTTTAAAGAATTTTTTGGAAAAGATACTGAAATATCAAAAGAGTTAGAATTATATAACATCTTACAAAATAAAAAAACCAAGAATCAGGCTATGGCGACTGATTTACTTAACGTAGTTTTAGAAACTAGACAAAAACTATCTAATTCTAAGTTACGTAAAGAAAAATATAACTTAGTTAAAAGAGTAAACGAATCATTTGATTCAAAAGAATTTTTTAACGCAAGAATTCCAAATTATAAATTTTACGCTTCTGTTTACAATCTATTTGAAGAAGTATCTTCTGATAAAATACTCAATCCAGTTGCAAAGGTAAACAGTAAATTTACTCTAATCGAAACTATATCAACATCACCAAAGAAAAAGCCAGTACAAGAGAATGAAGTATTTAGTGAATTTTCAAAAAGTGATACAGATGTTAGATTACTTGCTTACAAAACATTGGTTGATAAGTTTAATAAAAAATACTCTAAGTTAACTACAGAGCAAAAAGAAGTATTGAAGAAATATATTTACAATGTTTCTGATAATGAAGAATTAAAAACTTTTGTTAATGATAAATTAGATATTATTGAAGCAAAACTTGAAAAACACGTTAATAAAGTTAACGATGAAATCACACGAATTAAGTTACACGGTGCTATCAATAAGATACAAGAAATCAAGAATACAAAACACGTATCAGAGAAAACACTTACTTCTGTTTTACGTTATTATGATTTAGTAACTGAATTAGGAAAAGTTAATGAAAAAAAGTGAACTAATAGAACTTCTTAAAGAACTAATAAGACAAGAACTTGAAGAGGTATCAACTTCTTCAGCTACGCCAGGCTATATGACACCAAGAGCCTTTAGTGGTAAAGGTACTAAGGATGGTGTTCCATTGGATAGAAGAAAGCAAATAGCTAGTGGTAGTGGTTATGTATCTGAGGATATAAATGAGGGTAGATACCACGACTGGAGAAATAATGAAGAGTTCACACCAAGACAAAAAATTGGTAAATCAATGCGTGAAGTAAATTACACATTGAAAAATTTAAGTAAACAAATCGATATGGCTGTTAGACTAAAAAGTGAATTAAAAGTAGACTCAAGTTCATATTGGAAAAATACACATAAGGCTTTAGGTAAAATAGCAGAAAGATTAGTTAGACTATCTAACAAAATCGGTAAATTACAATGATAAAGCTAAAAGATTTTTTAGTAGAATCACCTCTCGATAAAAAGGCTGTTAAAGCTTCTAAGATGAAACTGATGAAAAAAGAAGCTGGATTAAGAAAATCTATGTTTGATATGCAACAAGCAATATTAAAAGATTCTAATCCAACTAACGTACAACTTTCAAAAGAGATAGGTAGAATGTATAAAAAGAATATAACTTCTTTTATGAAAGAGGTTGAACGTATTTATAAGAAAGTGAAATAGTATGAATAAACAACTTATAGTAGATTATCTACCTTTTGAAGTAACGCCTGAACAGATAACTGAATCTGTAAAAGAGAACAACGGAAAGTTAGTTGTACGTGGTGTATTACAAAGAGCAGAAGCTAAAAACCAAAATGGTAGAGTTTATCCTAAAGAAATATTAGTTAGAGAAGCTAACGAGTATTCAAAGAATTTTGTAAAAGAAAAGAGAGCTATGGGTGAACTTGACCATCCAGATAGTTCAGTAGTAAACCTTGCTAACGTTTCACATAATATTACTGATATGAATTGGAGAGGAAACGATTTAATAGGTGAAGTAGAAATTTTAACAACACCAAGTGGTAATATTTTAAGAGAGTTATTTAAAAATGGTATCAAGTTAGGTATTTCATCAAGAGGTGTTGGTTCAGTAGAGACTGTAACTGAAGATAGTGGTAAAGAGGCACAGGAAGTTCAAAAAGATTTTGAACTCATCGCTTTTGATTTCGTATCTAATCCATCTACACACGGTGCATTTATGTATCCAATGAATGAATCAGTAGATAAGACACAAGGTAGAACTTGTGGAGATTATTGTAAAGTAGAACACGTTATTAATCAGATAATGAGAGAAGAATAATGCCAGAATACACAAAAGAAATGTGGACTAAGTGGAGAAATTTTAGATTATCTGAAGGAAAGATAAAGATGGGTTTTGCTGGATATGATAATTACTTTAAAACTATTGAAAGTGCTATGGATAGAGTTGATAGAAATATGAAAACTCTTATGAAAGATTTAGCAAAAGATAAAGATGCTGATTACAAAAGACAAGTATTAGAGCTACAGCGTTTTTATAAAAAATATGTGATTGAAATGAAAGTCAAATTAGCTGACTGGAAAAGAAAAAATACTTAGGAGTAAATTATGGGAATGAACGATCACCCAACCGATTATAACCAGGCTCAAAAATTTGGAGTTCCTGGCAAATGGACTAGAGTAATTCAAGTTAGTAATACAAGTGCTAGTTTCACAGGTTCCGACTTTGGAATGGGTGGTGTTATTGTTGCTGAATCAGGTACTACAGGACATATAGATTTATGGGATGGTGGAAGAATAGATATATCTAAACTTCAACAAAATCAATTATATGAATTTGCACCAAAACATATGGCTACTAACAACAAAGTGGTTTACGTATTAAAGAAAAATCCAAAGGTAAGTTAATTTAATGAAACTAACCGAGATATATGGTTTAATAGAATACGCTGATAGGAATGGATTCTTTGACTTAGTTGAAGATGAAATGTGGGAGAATTCAAAAACAGTTGATGAAATTGCATTAGCTTTTCTAACTGAACTAAGAAAACGTAGAGTAATACGAAATCGTAGGGTTAAGTTAAAAGCCTTTTGTCCACCTCGTATGAAGTATAGTCCATCCAAAAAAGCTTGTGTGATGGTAAGTACAGGTGAAAGAGTTAGAAAGAAAAGGGGGCAGAGAAGAGCTGCTATAAAAAGAAAAGCAAAAGGTAAAAGAATTTTAAGAAAAAGAATGAAGTCATTAAGACTTAGAAAATCATTAGGACTAAGAAGATAATGAAAAAATCTATTTATAAAAGACTAATGGAAAATATGGTTGATGAAGCACCTTTTAGTTCACCATCACAATTACCATTTAGTTCGCCAGAAGCAAAGAAAATGGTTGAACAAGATGTTATGAAGATGGGAAAGATGATTGGTAAAGCATCAGCACAAACTGTAAAAATGATGATGGATGGTGTAAAAGCTGGTAAGTACGATGCTATGGATTTACAAAGAGCAATTATGTCAGGTCCAGTTAGAGATACTGGTACAGGACAAAAAGATTTAATGAGGGCTTTATGGAACCGAGTAAGAGATGGTTTCAGAAGATACTCTAAACGAGGAAAACTTAGAAAGTAAGGAGCCAATAATGGTTAAAATGAAAGATATTATCAAAGAATTTGCAACAATAGGTGGTGTTGTTACTGAGAAGCCAATAGGGAATGGTATTCAGTTATCAAAACTTATTAAGCAAGAAAGTATGGATGAAGAAGAAACAAACGTATCTGCATCTGAGTTAACAGAAAAGTTATCCACATTTGGTAACTATAGAAAAACCATTTTTGGTGAGAATGATTTGAGAGAAGTAGCTAAAGGACTTTCTGAATTAGCAGAATATGCTAAACAATATGCTCTTACTGAAGCTGATGAGAATTTTGATAAGATTACAGTAAATCGTAATATGAAAGAATTAACTGGCTTTTCCAAACAATTTGGTAAGATAGCTGGTGAAGCACAACAACTAAAAGAAAGAATGGCTGTATTATATGAGGATATGGGTAACATTCTTGGAAGATACTTTGAATTAGGTGAAGCTATGGATCCAGTTGGTAAAGAAGATGGTGATATTGATAACGATGGTGATAAAGATGATTCAGATGAGTATCTAGCAAAAAGAAGAAAAGCAATAGCAAAAGCTATAGCAGCTCGTAAAGATAAGTAGAGGTTAACTTGATAGAAGTAAAGGTTCGTAAAAATAATATAGAAAAGGCTATAAGTCAGTTCAAACGAAAAGTAAAAGATTCTAAAATACTTTTAGAGTTACAAGACAGACGGTTCTATGAAAAACCATCTATAACAAAAAGAAAAAAACGTTTGAAAGCAAAATTGAGAATGAAAAAAAATTCTCAAAACAACTGATATTTTTTACTTTATATATATTTATATGTAAGAAAAGTAAAAATACATCGTGGGTAATTCTACCGACATACGATGTTCCGCTTTAAACTTAATCATATTATAGTTCAAAATAACTATATTGAATCCTAAATGGAGATTTAGTAATGGATGACTTATTGAAAGAAGCCATCGCAGACGCTAAAGCAGTCCGTGAAACAGCAATAGAAAATGCTAAATTAGCATTAGAAGAAGCTTTCACACCTACTATACAGTCTATGCTTTCTAAGAAACTTCAATCAGAAATCGATGGTGAAGAAGAAGTAACTGAAGATGACGAAGTTGAAGAAATGAAAATGAAGAAAGATGATGAAGATGAAGATATGGATGAGATGAGAATGAAAGATGCCGATGAAGATCCATCTGACGAAGATTCTAAAGAAGATGACGATATGGATGAGATGAGAATGAAAGATGAAGATGAAGAAGAAGAAGTTGATGAATCTGAAATTATCGAGATTGATGGTGTAAAGTATGCTCCTGTAGTTGATGAAGTCGAAGTCGATGAAATGAAAATGAAAGATGAAGATGAAGAAGAGATGGAAGATGAAAAAGACGACGAAGATGAAATGGATGAGGAGTTAGATCTAGAAGCTGTAATTAAGGAACTCGAATCTGAACTTGAAGAAGATGACGAACCTGCAGATGAAGAGCCTGTTGCAGAGGGCGACGAAGAGGAAGAAACAGTTGATGAAAATGATGTTTCCTCAGGAATCGGCAAAGGCGACAACGCTCACGACAAAAAATCAGGTAGTTCAACCGATATTGGCAAAGCTGGTAAAGGTAAAATGACTGAAGGTGAAGAGGAAGAGGAAGTTGATGAAGAAATCGACTTAGAAGAAATCCTTAAATCACTCGAAGAAGAGAATGAAGTTGAAGAAGAAGAAAATAAAGTTGAAGCATTAGAAGCTGAATTGAAAGAATACCGTGATACTGTAGAAGTATTAAGAGGTGAACTTTCTGAAGTTAATATGCTTAACGCAAAACTTTTATTCACAAACAAACTCTTCCGTGCTTATGGCTTAAGCGAGGCACAAAAAGTTAAAGTGATTGAAACATTTGATCGTGCAAAGAATATTAGAGAAGTTAAGTTGGTTTACTCAACATTAGCAGAATCTTTTGGTTCTAAGAACGAAGTAGTAAATGAATCAGTCAAAGTGAAGGGTTCTGCATCAAAAGCAACAGCAAGCACCAAATCTGAAAAAACAGAGGAAGTAATTACTGAAGGCAGTGAGATGCGTAACCGATTTAAGAAATTAGCTAACATCCTTTAATGGATAAATTGAAAGAAATAAGGAAAATATAATGCCAAAATTCGAACAATTATCTGAAATTATGGATGGATATAATCCACAACGTGCGCTTTTAGAGCAAACACGTAAGTTGGTAGAAAAATGGGAACCAACCGGTCTTTTAGAAGGTATTGGTAATGAAACAAAGACACACGGTATGGCAGTTCTTCTTGAGAATCAGGCTCGTCAATTAATTGATGAATCTTCTCAGACTGGTACTTCTGCAAATTCTGAAGAGTGGAGCGGAGTTGCTCTACCTTTGGTTCGTAGAATCTTTGGTGAATTAGCAGCACAGGAATTCGTTTCTGTTCAGCCAATGAACTTACCATCTGGTCTTATTTTCTACTTGGACTTCAAGTACGGCTCAGCACAAGCTACAGGTTTGCATACAGAGAATGCTGATATCTTTGGTGATACATCATCTTCTGGCGATGCATCTGGCGGTTTGTATGGTGCAGGTCGTTTTGGATATTCCATCAATGACTTTAGCTCAAGTGTGCTTACAATTGCAGCATCACTTAGTGCTAATAAATACACAACATCTTCCGCAGTTTGGAAAGATGTTAATTATGAACCAGATCTATCCGCTTCTATTGTATCAGGGCTTGTTAACGTTCACGTTAGAGCAGCTGACTTATCAAGTGCAGATCTTAATGGAGTTCGTGCATTCGAACTTTCTGGTTCTGGCGTAACCGCATTCTACCCAGCATACACCTCAGCATCAGCTGATGACAGTGAAGTTCGTTTTATTGCTTCTGGTACTTTCAACGCTGCTAACGGCGTTGGAATTAAGTTCCACAAGCAATCAACAACAAACTACTCACGTACTGAGTTTGAAGCTAGTGCAGGTGCAGTTGACGCAAATCCTGAAGCTGACATCGACATACCAGAAGTTGATATTAGCTTAAAGAGTATTCCAATAATTGCAAAAACACGTAAGTTAAAAGCTGTTTGGACTCCAGAGCTTGCTCAGGATCTTAACGCTTATCATTCAGTTGACGCTGAAGCAGAATTGACTTCTATGTTAAGTGAGTACATCTCAATGGAAATCGACTTAGAAATCCTTGATATGTTATTTGCAAATGCATCTGCTAAGACTGAAAGATGGTCAGCAAGAGTTGGATATGAGTATGACGGCGTAGGTTCATTTGCTGAATCAAGTGGCGCTTCCAACGCATACACTAAAGGCGAGTGGTTCCAAACACTTGGAAACAAGATACAAGCAGTATCTAACGCAATTCATCAAAAGACTCTAAGAGGTGGTGCAAACTTCATAGTTGTTTCTCCTGAGACAGCTACAATCTTAGAATCAATTCCTGGATATGCTAGCTCAGCTGATGGTGATGCTTCTACTGCATCCTACGCAATGGGTGTACAGAGAGTTGGACAAATCAATAACAGATTTACTGTTTATAAGAACCCTTATATGTTAGAGAACCAAATCCTTGTTGGATTTAGAGGATCTAACTTCTTAGAAACAGGTGCTGTTTACGCTCCATACGTACCATTAATAATGACACCATTAGTATACGATCCTAAGAACTTTACACCACGTAAAGGTGTTATGACTCGTTACGCTAAGAAAATGGTTCGTAGTGAATTCTACGGTAAAATCATTGTTGCTGACGTTAACTACGTTTAATTAATTTAAACTAAGTTAAGTTAACTTAAAAGGGGAAACTTCGGTTTCCCCTTTTTTGGTTGGCGATGATATTTATTAATGAGTTAAAATATCAAATTTTGGAGATTTATTATGGCAGCAGAACCAATCTGGCCCGGAAGTAGTTCATTCGCATCAGGTCAAACACCTTACGGATTTTATGATTCAGATACAGAATTTTCAGGCTCAAGCGCTAATTCTGTGGATAGATTTGCAGAATGGGCAGCTAAAAGATTAGGATATCCGATTGTCGCTGTAGAATTAACTTCAGGTAGTTTTTATGCTAACTTTGAAGAAGCAGTTACAGAGTATTCAGCACAAGTTAATCAGTTTAATATTACAGATAATTTATTATCGTTAAAAGGACAAAGTACAGGTTCTAATCTATCACAAAAGAATATTACACCAACTATGGGAAGAACCATACGATTAGCAGAAGAATATGGTACAGCAGCTGGTGTGGGTGGTTTGACAAGTTTTAAGACTGGTTCAATACAAATAACAAGTGGTAGCCAAGTATATGACTTTGATAAATTATTTACCGATGTTAGTGAAAGTGGTGCTATACAAATAAAAAGAATATATCATTCACAAACACCTGCAATAAGAAGATTTTTTGACCCATACGCATCTACAGGTATGGGAACTCACAATTTATTAGATGGATTTGGATTTGGCACTTACTCACCTGCAGTAACCTACACTTTGATGCCAATATATGAAGATATACTAAGAGTACAGGCTATAGAATTAAATGACCAGATTAGAAAATCTGCTTATTCATTCCAAATGATGAATAATCAAATGAGAATATTTCCTATACCTACCGATGAGTTTACATTACACTTTGATTACCTAAGAATTAGTGATAGAGATTCAGTAACTAAGAATTACTATAGTGCTTCAGTAGCAGATGAGATATCAGATTTTTCAAATGCACCATATGATAATATTGTCTATAAACAAATTAATGATGTGGGTAAACAATGGATAAGAAAATATGCATTAGCTTTATGTAAAGAGAGTTTAGGGTTAGTAAGAAGTAAATACCAAAACTTACCTATACCAAATGGTGAAACTCAAATGGATGGAGATACTTTAAGAAACGAGGCAGCTGCTGAAAAAGAGGGTTTAGTATCACAACTTAGAGAAATGTTAGAAAAAACAAGTCAACGAAACCTAACTGAAGCAGATAGAGATAGTGCTACGTTATTACAAGAAAAACTAACTAAAGTTCCACTTCCAATTTACATAGGTTAATAATATGGCTGGAAGATTTTTTAATGATAGAGATGTAGAGAGATTCCAAGAGTTTAATAAAGAGCTAATTGGAAATCCATATACAGACCAAGATGGTATAGTTAATTCTATTGTATATGTTTACAAAGTATCTGAACAAGATACAAAAGTAAATATGTATGGTGAAGCTGCTAGTGGTAAGTTTTATAAACCAGGCGTTAAGTTAGCTGCATTAGTTGCACAAGATCCTGCTGAAACTTTTAATAGTGAATATGGACCTGATAAAAAAACAAATGCTACTTTTAACTTTTTGAGAAAATCATTAACAGAAATTAGTTTTGTATTAGAACCAGGTGATATAATAGATTGGTTTGACAACTATTGGGAAATACAGAGTTTAAATGATTCTCAGATGGTTGGTGGTAGAGATGATGCAAAGTTTGGTATTCAAGCCATAACATTCTTAGTGAGAAGAACACAGTTACAAATTGAGAGAGTTAGGAGTATCTAATGGCAAGAAATAAGCCGTTACCACGAGCTCTGAGATATATAGGAAATGAGTTCAATCGTGGTGAATTATTAAGAAGAGATAAAGATGATGTAAAGAACATCACCGCTACGATTAAAGACTTTGATGCTGCGATTATGTACTACTTCAATGAGGTTATTAAACCAGAAGTTAGTGAACAAGGTGAGAAAGTAAAAGTTCCTGTATTCTATGGTAATCCTGAAAGATGGAAAGCTTCAAGAGCAGATGGTTATATAAGAGATAAGGGTGGACAGATAATAACACCTGTTATTCTTTTTAGAAGAATATCACTTCAAAAAGATGAACAAGTAACAGTGGATAAGTTAGATGCTAACAAACCAGCCATATTTCAAACGTTTAAACAAAAGTATAGTAACGTAAATAGATATGACCAGTTTTCAACACAAACAGGCTTAAGACCTCAAAAAGAAATATTTAGAGTTTCTATGCCTGATTTTGTTACTATGCAATATCAAGCTAGAGTTTGGACTACTTACGTAGAACAAATGAATCACCTAATAGAACAAATAACATATTCTGATGGTTCATATTGGGGTGAGCCAGGTAAGTTTAAGTTCAGAGTTAACGTAGAAGAATTTACTGATGCTAGTGAAATCAGTACAGAAGAAAGACTTATAAGAACAGAGTTTAATTTTAACTTTCGTGGTTACCTACTACCTGAAAAATTTAATGATGAATTAACAACAAAAAGATTCTTATCACCAAAGAGATTAGTTTTTGGTACAGAGGTAGCAGATTTAGGTAAAGATAAAACAGGTTATGGTAATTTAGATTATAGTAAAACAGCACATCATAGACAATCACCGATTGTAGTTGGAAGAGGTTTTGATGTACAACGCCCATTTTCTGAATTCGATCCTGAAGCACCCGATCCTGAAACTGAAGATACGCTACCACGAGTTGGAACAGAAGTACGTATTTCAACTTCAAACCCATTAACCTTACTACAAGGAACTGGTATAACAATAAGTAATACTGGTGTTGCTTGGGATGGTTCTAATAACTTACAACAAACTATATCAATAGGACAAGCGGTTGGTACATCAGCTGATGTAACTTTCAATACCATATCAGCTAGTAGTGCACAAATAGGTGGTATATCATATGGTAGTGATGGTATACAAGGTAGTGTAAAAGTAACTGGTAGTTTAGATGTAACATCTAATTCTACTATAGATGGTAATTTAACTGTAGGTGGTATACTAACTGCTCAAGAAGTTAAAACAGAATTTGTATCTGCATCTATTTTGTTTACAAGTGGTTCTAGTAAGTTTGGAGATACTCAAGATGATTCACATACCTACACGGGTAGTATAGCACTAACAGGTTCACTTGTTTTAAATGGATATACAATTAACGAAATATCAAATGATACCTCTTTAACAGATTCGAGTGCTACAGCATTAGTTACAGAAAATGCTGTAAGACAATTCGCTACAACTGATTTGGGAACAAAACAAGATTATTTAAGAAAGAGTTTCTTTAAAACATCTAATTCAATAGTAAACATTGCGACTGCTAGTTTTAACGCAACAACTGCATCAGCACCTACTGATATGACTGCAACAAATGAA
>CETF01013106.1_pt1 | contig 19424 bp, 31 predicted proteins | sample 326991 | NCBI WGS metagenome assembly CETF01 (sample SAMEA2622331, study PRJEB7988) | marine metagenome | biome: marine biome (ENVO:00000447); feature: surface water layer (ENVO:00002042); material: "saline water (ENVO:00002010), including plankton (ENVO:xxxxxxxx)" | depth 5 m | reverse complement strand
ACTGGTAACGTGCGCTACAAGGCGCGTGAGCGTTACTCATTCGGCGTATCCGACCCACTGGGAATCTACGGTTCTCCCGGTTCTTCGTAAGAAGATAAAGACTCTGCCAGACCTTAGACCTCGCACCTTGGTCTGGCAGGGTCTCTTTTAATATCCTGACAGTCGCATCCCGTGACTGACCCTAGCCACGACAGGAGACCAACATGGCTACTACTACTTTTTCTGGCCCGATTAAGGCCGGAACGATCAAGGACACCACTGGCACAACTGTAGGCACAGACATCAAAAATGTCGGGTCTGTTGTTATGGCACAATCAATCGTTGTTGATATCACTGGCGCAAGTCACCTCAACCAGCGATGCGCCATTGTTCCTGCCAATTCTCAAATTATCGACGTTATCCTCAATGTAACTACAGCTAACGATGACTCAGGTGCAGCAACTGTTTCTGTCGGAACCTCCGCAGATGCAGACGCTTTCCTAAGCTCAGTCAATGTTAAAGCTGTGGGAACCACTCGTGGAACTCTTGACACAGAGGCCACTGACGTTGGCACTACAGACCTTGAGGTACTTGCTGACTTTACAGGAGCAAGCGGAGACGGCACTGGTGCGGGAACTGTTACTGTTCTCTACATACAGAACAACAACTTGTCATAAGCAGATAATCGGGGGCCGGTGGCCCCCTTTTCGTTGGAGGCCGATATGGCAGATGCTGTCTCAACACAGACTATAGATGACGGGCCAAGAAACCTCGTCATGAAGTTCACCAATAGAAGTGATGGTACTGGTGAAACAAACGTCAATAAAATCGATGTGTCTTCTTTAAGCAAACGACCTACAGATGATGCTGTTTGCACGAGCATTACTATTAGCAGCATCCAGTTCGCAACAAGTGGAATGTCTGTGGACATATTCCTCGACGCTACAACCAATCAGTTGTTGACCACGCTGCCAGCAGATTATGCTGATACTTTGGATTTTAGCGCCTATAGCGGACTACCTAATAATGCAGGTTCTGGAAAGACTGGAGACATTCTTTTTAGCACTCGTGGTCACACAAACCTAGACACATACATGGTTGTTATTACTGGTGTAAAAAACTATGGCTAAATTAGAAGTTTTTCAAAACGGAAATTTTAACAACGGCGACCCTGTATTTCAGATCGGCAGGAAGAACTCAGACGGCGGCTACGATGTTGAAGTCTTTGATCTGATGACCAAGAAAGAAGCTGACGCAAAACTAAAATCTTTGTCCGGTTCTTCTAAAAAGACGGTAGAGGTTGTCGAGGAGGTTGAAGAAACTTCCAAAGCTGACCTTGGTAAGATGACTAAGCTTGAGCTAGAGGCTTTTGCTCGTGAGTTCGGTGTCGAACTGGACAGAAGAGAAAAGAAAGAAACTCTGGTTAAGCAGGCATACAAGGCTCAGTTCGATGGCTAGAAATTATCGGTCTGAATACGATAATTACCATTCTACAGAAAGACAGAAGAAAGACCGTGCTGCCCGCAATACCGCCAGAAACAGGATGATTGCAAAGGGTAAGGTTAAAAAGGGCGATGGGATGGATGTCCATCACAGGGATGGGAATCCAAGGAATAACGACCCTTCTAACCTGAAAGCTGTGCCAAAACGCCTGAACAGAATGGTAAACAAGTTTGAAGGCGGAAGACTGCGCGGTGTAGGAAGGGCTGTGCAGGGCGTAAGACCTCACAGAGATACCTAGCATGGCAGAGAAAAAGAAATCCAAAAAAGACCCCCGTTTAGCCAAAGCGGGGGTCAGTGGTTATAACAAGCCGAAAAGAACACCTAATCACCCCAAGAAGTCTCATGTTGTTGTGGCAAAAGAGGGTGACAAGGTAAAGACTATTAGATTCGGTCAGCAGGGCGTAAAGACAAACCAGACAGTAGGACAGCGAAAGGCGTTCAAGTCCCGACACGGCAAGAACATTAAGAAGGGCAAAATGAGCGCAGCATATTGGGCTGACAAGGTGAAGTGGAGTCCAAGCAAGACCAAGTCCAGTTCTAAGAAGTGGAAGAAAGGTTCGTGACAATATCCAGAAGCCAGATGAGCAAACAACTCAAGGGTGACAAGATGTCTAAACGCGACGATAAAGTTGGCTATGTAATGAAGGAGTTTAAGGACGGCAAGTTGAAGTCCAGTTCTGGAGACAAGGTAACTAATCGCAATCAGGCAATGGCAATCGCGCTCAGCGAGGCCGGAGTCAAAAAGGGCATGTTTACCGGAGGTAGGCTTGGGGACGGGAGAGCCATACAAGGTCTTACTAAAGGCAGGAACGTCTAATGGCTACAAGTGGAACAACATCTTTTAACCTAGACTTAGGCGATATCTTTGAAGAAGCCTATGAAAGATGCGGCCTTGAGCTACGCTCTGGTTATGACTACAGAACAGCCAGAAGAAGTCTCAACCTTCTCATGCTGGACTGGCAGAATCGTGGCCTCAATCTTTGGACGGTAAAGAACGCAAGCCAAACCCTTACTGCTGGCACCGGGAGTTATACCCTTACTCCTGAGAAGTTAGACATAGTAGAAGGTGTTTTGCGAACCGATGCGGGCGACATAAACAGTCAGACTGACCTTACTATGCAAAGGTTGTCCGTCTCTCAATATTCGCATCTTACGAACAAGCTTTTGCAAGGCAGACCGATACAGTATTTTGTCGAAAGAGCGCCTACAGGAATTACTATAAACGTCTGGCCAGTACCCGATGCGGCAGAGACGTACACGTTTAATTACTACTACATGGAGCGAATTGAGGACGTGGGAAGCCCTGCGTCTCTGAATATGGACGTTCCTTCTAGGTTTTTGCCCTGCTTGGTTGCGGGGCTTGCTTACATGATTGCTGTGAAGAGAGACGAGGCTGCACCAAGGCTACCTTTTCTAAAAGAAAACTATGAAGAGCAGTGGACTATGGCGGCAGACTCAGCCAGAGAGAAAGCTTCTCTTTATGTTGTTCCGGGTGGATATCAATACTTATGAGTAGTTATGCAAGCGGCAAACATGCTTTTGGCTTTTGTGATCGGACTGGGTTCCGTTACAAGCTGGGAGATTTAGTGCCTCAGATAGAGGCAGGAAGACCCAATGGACTGCTTGTTGGAAAGGATGTTCTCGACAAAGACAATCCTCAGTGGAAGCTTGGGCTGCTCAATATGTCTGACCCTCAAGCCTTGCGCGATCCCAGACCAAACGGCGGCTTTCCTCAAAGTAGAGAGCTTTCTGCGTTTGACCCCGTTGGGGGCGGAAACACAGCGTTGGGCAGCCGTACTGTTGGTCTTGACATGTCAGGACATGTAGGAAGAGTTACGATAGAAATCACATAGGATTAATTATGGCTGCTAAGAAATCCTCAAAGAAAAAGTCTACCGCCAAGAAGCCCAAGTCTCGTGTAAACGAGGCGGGTAACTACACCAAGCCTACTATGCGGAAGAACCTTTTTAACAAAATTAAGGCAGGGTCAAAGGGCGGCAAGCCGGGACAATGGTCGGCCAGAAAAGCGCAATTGCTTGCATCAGAATATAAAAAGAAGGGCGGAGGCTATAAAAGCTAATGGCCCTGAAGAAGTCGCAGCAGTCTCTAAAAAACTGGACTAAGCAGAAGTGGAGAACAAAGTCCGGTAAGCCGAGCGGGAAGACCGGAGAACGGTATTTGCCTGAAAAGGCAATCAAGTCCTTGAGCGCCAAAGAGTATGCGGCAACAACCAGAAAGAAGAGAAAGGACACGAAGGCTGGAAAGCAGTTCTCCTCCCAGCCTAAAAAGGTCGCCAAGAAAACGAAGAGATTCAGATAATGGCATTTACGTTTACTACCCTGAAGACTGCGATACAGGATTATCTGGAAACTAGCGAAACCACTTTCGTTAGCAATCTGCCTCTGATTATTACTCAGGCAGAACAGAGGATTCTAAGGGGTGTGCAGATTCCTGATCTTAGAAGGAATCAGACAGGAACGCTGACTCAGGGTAATGCTTATCTGACAATGCCAGATAACTTTTTGGCCCCATACTCTCTGTCAATAAACAACAGCGGCTCTGAGTTTCTTATATTCAAAGACGTAAATTTTGTCCGAGAGGCATACCCAGTAGAGGCCACACAGGGTGTTCCAAAGTATTACGGGATATTCGACGACACAAGGTTCATTATCGGCCCGACTCCAAACGATAATTATGCAGTAGAAATACACTACATGTTTGAGCCTGAATCGATTACCACATCATCTGACGGGACTAGCTGGCTTGGCTCTAATGCCGAGAATGCGCTTTTGTATAGCTGTCTAGTCGAAGGGTATACGTTCCTGAAAGGTGATGGGCCTACTATGGAGTTCTATCTTTCAAAATATGAAGACGCAGTTTTAAGACTGAAGTCTCTTGGAGAAGGGTATGACACAACTGATAACTACAGGTCTGGTGTCGTTAGAAGTCTGAGGGTTTAATGTTTACTGTTGATATACAGTCTAATATAGGTCAGGTAGGTGTACAGACAACCCAGAACAGGGGTTTTACACCGGAGGAAATGGCTGCTGATTGCGCGAGCAGAATCATCTCAATATCCTCTACTGCTGATCCTGTCCTGCGTCAGCAAGCAGAAGCTTTCAAAGAGGGCATAGAAAAAATTGTTCTGTATTACATGCAGCAGGCTGCGAAAAGCGAAAGAACAACGATATATAATCTGCTATTAAATGCTGGAGAAAGTTCTCTGGCCGAAAAAATAAGGAGGCTTTGATGGCTTTTTCAGGCAATTACATGTGTACCAGCTTCAAGAAAGAGTTGCTGACTGGAACGCATAATTTCACTAATAGCTCTGGCAATACGTTCAAGCTTGCCCTGTATACAAACAGCGCCAGCTTTGATGCGTCTACCACTGCTTATACAACCAGTAACGAGATATCTGGCACTGGCTACAGTGCTGGTGGTGGTACTCTGACGAATGTCACTCCAACCACTGGAGGCACAACCGCATTTACAGACTTTGCTGACTTGATATTCAGCACCGCGACGATCACCGCCAGAGGCGCTTTGATCTACAACGATTCTGCTAGTGGTGACCCAAGTGTAGTTGTGCTGGATTTTGGTGGAGATAAGACATCTACTGCTGGTGACTTCAAGATTGTAATGCCAACTGCTGATCAAAATAATGCGTTGATTAGGATTGCGTAATGTCTGGGGTCGGTTGGGGTCGCGCCGCATGGGGTGACGGAAGTTGGGGTGAGGACACCAACCAGAATATTTTACTAGGCGGCTGGGGCCGCTATGGCTGGGGCGAAGGCCCGTGGGGCCAGTCTTTAGGTTTAACCGCTACAGGGGAAGTTGGAACTGTAGCAACGGGAATTGTTGCTGGTGCTGTAGTTGATGTCACCGGAGTATCTGCTACAGGCGTTGTAGGAACTGCGCAGGTATTAGCCCCCGGACAAGTTGCGGTAAGCAGTCTTGTCGGAACTGCGTCTGTTGGTAGCGTTGAGGTTCATCACAACGCACAAGCTTCTGCTACTGGCGTGTCAGCCACAGGAGAAGTTGGTACGGCAGGAGTCGTAGAGCAGACTGGGGTTTTCCCGACAGGGCTAGAGGCGACCTCTGCTCTTGGCGATGGGTACACAGTACAGGCTCCGGCCAACGTCTCTGTAACCGGATTAGAAGCAACTTCTGCTCTTGGTGATGTCGCTATAGAGCTAGTGCTTGAAGTTCCTGTGACGGGTCTTGCGGGGACATCTGCTGTAGGCTCAGTAACCGTGAACGCTTCTGCGCTGATAAATGCCGAAGGGCTATCGGCGACTGGAGGAATAGGAAGAGTGCTTATATGGCAGGATATTAATCCTTCTCAGAATCCAAACTGGGTTAATCTTCTTCCAACACAAACGCCAAACTGGACGAATATACCCTAAAGATTTGAGGTAAAGAAATGGCAACTTATGTAAACAATCTACGCCTGAAAGAGATCACCACTGGTGATGAGAGCGGAACGTGGGGAACTTCTACAAACACCAACCTTGAGCTTATCGGTGAGGCGCTGGGTTATAACACACAGGCCGCATTTGGCTCAGACGCTGATGCAACGACCACTGTGGCAGATGGTGCAACTGATCCAGCCCGTGCGTTGTACTTCAAGGTCACCTCTAGCGCGACCCTTACCGCGACCAGAACGCTGACCATCGGGCCAAATACTGTTTCTCGTGTGATGTGGATTGAGAATGCTACTACTGGCAGTCAGTCAATCAATATCTCGCAAGGCTCTGGTGCTAATGTAACGATAGCTTCTGGAGCGGCCAAGATTGTTTATCTTGATGGTGCTGGTTCTGGCGCGGCAGTTGTGGATGCGTTAGGTCAGGTCAATGTCGGAGATGGTACGGTCACCAGCGTAAGCGGCACAGGCACTGTCAACGGTATAAGCCTGTCAGGCACAGTAACAAGCTCAGGCAATATCACTTTGGGCGGTGCGCTTACTGGTGTGGACTTAACCTCTCAAGTGACAGGCACGTTGCCTATTGCTAATGGCGGTACAGGTTCAACTTCTACAACCTACTGTAGTTTGACGGCAAATGTATCAGGCACTTTGCCTATCGCTAACGGTGGTACAGGGCTTACTAGCCTTGGTACTGCGGGACAGGCGCTAGTTGTAAACTCTGGGGCGAGCGCCTTGGAGTATGGTTCAGCAGGCATATCAACAGGTAAAGCCATTGCTATGGCTATTGTTTTCGGATAGGAGATAAAAAATGGCAGCACCAAATATAGTTGATGTCAGCACTATTACTGGCAAGACGGCGTATGTGGCAGTTGGCACAAGTGAAACCCAACTGGTTTCTAACGCAGCCTCGTCTAACAAAGTGTTCAAGATCAACATGATCCAGATTACCAACGTAGACGGCACAAGCGCAGCAGACATCACTGTTGAGCTTTACCCTTCGGCTACTAACTCAGGTACGTCTCGTCATCTAGCAAGCACAATCTCTGTGCCAGCAGATAGCTCGATCATCATTATTGATAAAAGCACTTCTTTGTATCTCGAAGAAGACCGCTCTATCTACGTTACAGCCAGCGCGGCGAGTGACTTGGAAGCGGTAGTGAGCTACGAAGAAATCAGCTAAGAGGGCTGACAGATGTCCAATCGTTGGAAAGGCGGTTTCGTCCAATACTTTTTTGACCCTCTCACGGTCGGCCCGTCCACCGGAAGTGAATTGTATGCGGCAGGAGACAATGACCACGGTCAGCTTGGGCTAAATGACCAAGGTACAACCACCAACCATCGCTCTTCTCCTGTACAAGTAGGCACTGACATAAACTGGGATGCGGTAAGTGGCGGTTATGACCACGCTGGCGGTATAAAGAAAGATGGCACTTTGTGGCTTTGGGGCAGAGGAACTTACGGGCAACTTGGGCATAATGACAGAGTTGACAGGTCATCTCCTACACAAGTTGGGGCGCTAACTACTTGGAGCAGAGTAGAGGTGTCTCAACGATCTACTGTTGCCATTAAAACAGATGGCACGATATGGACGTGGGGTGGTTCTGTCTGGGGTATGTTGGGCAACAATACAACTTACGCAGACAGTCCGGGGCGATCCTCTCCTGTACAGCTAGGCTCTTTGACCACTTGGTCTGATTTGTCTGTTGGTCAAAACTCTGTAGCAGCCCTTAAAACGGATGGTACTTGGTGGGCGTGGGGTTTTAACAACTCCGGTGTATTAGGCGATAGTACGAACACAAGCCGATCTTCTCCAGTTCAGATAGGTTCAGATACAGATTGGGCGGCTTTTGGTACGGATGGAACAGGCTCTACTTGGGCCGTAAAGACAGATGGCGAGCTTTATGCTGTCGGACGTAATTCAGCAGGGCAGCTTGGGCTGAACAATACATCACCAAATTACAGGTCATCCCCCGTTCAAGTCGGAGCATTGACTAGCTGGGTCACGCCAAAAGCCGGTGATAATCACATGAAAGCCTTGAAAACAGACGGCACCCTGTGGATGTGTGGGAGCAACAGTGCGGGCAATATTGGAAACAACACAACAGATAATGTCTCTTCTCCTGTTCAGATAGGTTCGGCAGAATGGTCAACCATATCATCAGGTGTGGTTAATATAGCTGTTAAAACAAATGGCACTATGTGGACTTGGGGCCGTAATCAAACAGGAGGGACAGGGCAAAATTCTGTTACAGATGGCATCTCCTCTCCTGTGCAGTTAGGTTCCGAAACCACTTGGAGCAAAGGCACAAGCAGCCAAGGTGCAACCGATCAGTTCAGCTTTTTTTTGTCGGAATAAGTTATGCCTAAACAATGGAAACGGTTTTCTGGTAATTGGACATTAACGCAGCAGCTACAAGCGATTGCGGCATCGACTTGGCCGGGTGTGTCTCTTTATCAGCTATACACTTGGGGCAATAGCACTCAAGGAGAAGGTGGCCGTGGGGACGTTGTTTCTCGATCTTCTCCTGTACAAGTTGGTTCTACAGATGACGCTTATGCGACTATATTTGCCGGCAATAATAATATGGCTGCGGTGCGTAGTAATGGCACTTTGTGGATGTGGGGAGACAACACCTCTGGAACTCTAGGTCAAAATACTGCTGGAGATCACGCAAGTTCTCCTATTCAAGTAGGTGCTTTGACTAATTGGAAAACTGCAAGTGTTGATGGTAATCACTGCGTTGCTATAAAAACAGATGGGACAGCATGGACTTGGGGAAATGATTCCCACGGTCAATTAGGTCGCAACACAAAATCAATCAACGTAAGTTCTCCTGTTCAATTAGGTTCTGATACCGATTGGGCTTATGGGTACGCTGGAGAGCAGCTAATCAGTTTATTAATAAAGACAGATGGGCGTTTATACAGTATGGGCTGGCGTGGCAACGGTCAGCTAGGACACAACGACGTTGTTTCACGCTCTTCACCAACTCAAGTAGGCGCACTAACTACTTGGTTGTCAGCTAGATCGCACGGTTACTCTTGTGCTGCAATAAAAACAGATGGCACGGCTTGGACTTGGGGCGCAAATAGCTACGGCGCTTTAGGGCATAGCGATACAGTCCAAAAGTCTTCCCCTGTTCAATTAGGTTCTGACACTAATTGGTCTGACGTGGATGTGGGTACAGACCGAATGTTAGGAGTTAAAACGGATGGGACTATGTATAGTTGGGGACGTTCTCAGTTTGGGGCCACAGGTCTCGGTAACTTAACGTATCGTTCCTCCCCAGTGCAGATTGGCTCTCTTACCACTTGGTCTAAAGTGTCTAGCGGAGCATTTTTTGCTGCGGCTATAAAAAACGATGGCACTATATGGTCTTGGGGTAGAAATAACGGGGGTCAGTTAGGGCAAGATCAACCCATTGCCTTAAATGTTTCGTCTCCTGTTCAAATAGGGTCTAGCACTGATTGGAATTCTCTGAGTGCGGGTGAAGATATAGTCATAGCGAATGAAAAAACTACAGTAAGTTAATGAAGAAAATATATTTCTTAGCAGGATTACCTCGCTCCGGTTCTACGGTACTGGCTGCGCTTCTGCAACAGCATCCTGACATGCACACAACTGCTACGTCTTCTCTCCTAGACACTTTGGTCGGCGCACTGAAGGGCTGGTCTGACTGCATGACCACTCAGGCAAGCACTCAGGACAAGGAAGAGAAAGAAGCAGAGATAAGACGCATCCTGCGGAATATGTGCATCACGAAGTACGAAAACATAGACAAGTCGATAATACTGGATAAGGCGAGAAGCTGGGCCTCTGATGTAAATATGAGGACTATGTATAACGTCTTGGGTCACAAGCCAAAGGTCGTTGCCACAGTCCGTAATGTTGAAGATTGTGTTGCGTCAATGGTTCGTGTTGCCAAGCCCGATGACCTTACTGATTTTTTGCGTCATTCTGATCTTGTACAGCATATAAAAGAGTCATATCAGACCTTACAAAGAGGCCATGCTTTTGCTCCTGAGTGTATTCACTTTGTTGAATACGATGACTTGGTAGATAACCCTGTCGAAACTCTACGGAAGGTAGAGCAGTTTTTAGAGCTTGAGCCGTATGACTATGACACGTCAGCCATAGACGGCACCAATCTTCAGGAAAAAGACGAAGAGGTTTGGCAAGTTCCCGGACTGCATGACGTTGCGCCTGTTCTGGCTAGACAGCATAACGAGTCTTCCGAAGACGTTTTGCAGCACATGTATCGCAATTTTGTGCAGCCCAGATTTTGGAGGGGGGAACAGACCACCAACCTTCCTATCCATCAACTGGACGCTATGCTTGCCACAGGGCTAATGGGCAACTTGGATGAAGCTGCTCAGATTGGCGATGAGCTAGGCTTCAAAGAGCCGTTAAATGACCGTGCCGCATTTAATCGTGGTTGGTACGAACTGCGACGAGGAAACCTGCTGGACGGGCATAAGCTTATATTCCGTGGCAGATACGAAGAGGTGTTTGGCAATAAACCTTTACAGACACCTATGCCTATGTGGGACGGCGAGAGTAAAGGCACCATACTTCTTAATATGGAAGGTGGTCTGGGTGACCAGATACATGGTGCAGGTATGATCCGGTATATGGTCGATAGAGGCTGTGATGTCATTGTGGCATGCTCTGGCTCTCTGGCCTACTTGTTCCGCGACATGCCCGGAGTTCGCGCTGTAGTGCAGTCAGATGCCGCATTCGGCGTTGTACATGACTTCTGGGTTCCGGCTATGTCGGCTGTGATCCCGCTACAGCTACAATATGGCGATGTCGATGGTTCTGCCTACATTACAAGGCCAGATACCATACGAGGAGCCAAGATGCGTATTGGCCTCAGATGGCAGGGCAATCCAGAGTTTGAACACGAGCAGCACAGGCTGTTCCCGTCAGAGCTATTGTTCAATGCAGTAAAAGACTTTGATGCAGAATTTATATCTTTACAGCGTGATGAAGGGGCAGAGCATCGTCCCGATTGGGTGAAGGAAGTCCCGTTAAATCACTGGGGTGAAACGCAACACGCCGTAGCCTCCTGTGATCTGGTAATTACGTCCTGTACCTCTGTTGCTCACTTGTCAGCAGCAATGGGAGTGGAGACGTGGATTGTCGTGCCTATCCTTCCGTATTATCTCTGGGCAAAGTCAGGCGATAAAACAGAGTGGTACAATAGCGTCACATTGTTTAGGCAAGAAACCTATGGCGACTGGAACGCCCCATTCCAGAAAATACAGAAACAACTGAAAAAACTAGGAGATACCGATGCCGACTCAAACAGGCTTTTGGATTCAAGTAAAGAACGGCGAGGTCAAGCAGGTATGGGATTACGCCCCTGACGCTTCAAGACAAGCCGCAGAAGGTGGTTGGCGGGAGGCGGTTGAGGTTAAGCCTGATCTGACCGACAACCGTGAAATCATCACTACACACAGCTTTGATCTTACAGCAGACCCTGCACAGATCGTGTGGGCCAAGCGTGACCTAACGGTTGATGAGCGCAAGGGTGTGCTGATCGCTGAAGCAAAGCAGGCTTTTCAAAGCGTGGTTGACGCAGAAACAGCCAAGCAACTGGATGACGATGACTCGACTACTTATGATGCGAGTGCTGTATCCACAGCGCAGACTACGTTGACTAACCGTCTTGCTGCAATCAATGCTGCAACTACGCATGATGATGTAGACGCTCTCTAAGGAGTTGACCGATGTCTGAGAGATACCCCGGCGGTCTGATCCGCAAAACGGCACCGACTGTTACTGGCCCTACAGATGGCGAGGGTGGCAGTGCGTCTGGCGTATGGAAACTTGAGGATGTCGGTTACTATGAAGAAGAGGGCGGTTGGCCTAAGCCTATTGCTCCTAAGTCTATTTTCGGTGCGGGCGAAGAAATTGTTGGGGGTTTTGATAGCGATCGTGATCCCACAGTGCTGTTCTCTTCTCCCGTGCAAGTCACCAGTAAAACAAACTGGGCAAAAATTTATGGGCAAAATAGTGGCTATGCTTCTTTTACTCATAAACACGCGATAGATCAAAACGGTGCGCTTTGGGGATGGGGAAGAAACCTTAATGGTGAGATAGGCAATTCAGCTAACATAAGCACTTCTTCTCCGGTTCAAGTGGGTGCTTTAACTACTTGGGATTACGTCACGTCTACCAATCAAGGAACGTATGCAATAAAAACAGATGGAACCATATGGTCTTGGGGTAACGGCGAAAGCGGTTCTTTAGGTCACAATAACATCACTAACTACAATTCTCCTAAACAGATAGGGTCAGACACAGACTGGACTCACATTAGCGGAGGAACCAAGTTTGCTCTAGCTGTAAAAGGAGGAGAATTATATGTGTGGGGTAAAAATCACAACGGGCAGTTAGGTATTAACAACAGGCTAAATGTCAGTAGTCCCACGCAAGTAGGCGCGTTGACAACTTGGCTAACCACTGTAGCAGGTTATTATCATTCTTTTGCAATAAAGACAGACGGCACCTTGTGGGCTTGGGGCAGCAATCATATGGGAGCTTTGGGTACGAACGAAGTTCACACTCTCAGACGAAGCTCTCCTGTCCAAGTAGGCGCGTTGACCACTTGGTTGAAGGGCGATGCCTCTTATGGTTCCGCTGTTTTTATAAAGACAGACAAGACTTTATGGTCGTGGGGTAATCAAGGGTCATTTGCCGGAGGGCTAGAAGTCACCACAAGTCGCTCTTCTCCTGTACAGGTTGGCTCTGAAACGTGGAACGCAGTTAATAGAGGCTATAACACAATGGCCGTCATACGATATGACGGAACTTTATGGACTTGTGGAAGCAACAGCAAAGGCGCAACAATGCGAAACAATAGCGCAGGGGCTACTGCAACTTTAACGCAGGTGGGTTCTGATAATACTTGGTTAGATTTAACTGGCGGTGGGTATTCCCAGATTGCACTTAAAAAATAATTTAATGGACTCTCTCTTTTATAAGTACGACTTGGCAGTCGAAACTGCCTACATAATACGAGTTAAAGGTCACGAAGAATCAGAGCAGAAAGCAAAGAAGTGCAGCGATTCCTGCGACAAGGTGGGTCAGAAGTGGGAATACTGGGATGCTTATGATGGCATCAGTGGTGAGCTAAAGAAGCCTGAACACCACAACGTGATAATGGACTGCATCAAGGTACTGGATCATTACGCGACAAGAGGAGAGGTAGCGTGTGCCTTGTCCCACATAAGCTTGTGGGCAAAGTGTGTCATAGAGGATAAGCCACTGGTCGTGTTAGAGCATGATTCAGTAATGGTGCAGCCCTACACGCAACACGCTGTTTTCAACTCGATATGCTACTTAGGTAGCCACGAACAAGTTAAACAGGGGTGGCAGGTATTACCAACGCCACCTCATGCAAGCGAAGGGCCGAACTACCATTTTATCTGTCGCGCCCACGCCTATGCCATAGACCCAGCAGTGGCAAAGAATATGCTGGCGCACGTTATAAAATACGGGATTAACGCCCCGCTTGACATTTTGCTTAGGGCAGACGTTTTTCCAATACATCAGATGGGCATCTACGCCTACAATGATTGGGACGGGGACAAGACGAATACAACCATCAAGGGCCGACCGTTGGAAGGCCGCACCACTAAGCGAAATGACAAACTAGAGGACTGATATGACAAAACCATTTGTAGTGTTACTGACTGGGTTGCCCGGAAGCGGCAAAAGTACGTTGGCAGAGAAGCTGGTTAAGAAGTACGGCGGCTCACACATAAATGCTGATGAGGTCAGAGCAGCAGCAAATGACTGGGACTTTTCTACCGAGGGGCGCAGGCGACAGTTTGAGCGCATGAGAGCGTCTACAGAGGGTAAAGAGGGCTTTGTCTTTCTGGACTTTGTTTGCCCTGTAAACGAGTGGCGTGACGAGATGGGTGCAGACCTGATCGTCTGGATGGACACCATACAGATTTCCCGATACGAGGACACCAACAAGGCGTTTGAGCGTCCTGTTAACTACGACCTGCGTATCACCAGCTTTGACGAGGACATGCTCAGTCTGTTCGATGACAAGCTAAACAAGTTTGATTATCAGGCTCCTACGGTACAAATGCTTGGGCGCTGGCAGCCTTGGCACGATGGGCATACCGCGTTGTTTGAACGCGCTGTAGCAAAGACAGGTCAGGTGGCGATTATGATTCGTGACCTAGACGACAAAGACAATCCATTCTCTGTGGCGGAAGTGACTGCCAATATAGAGAAGGGGCTTGGTGCAAAAGGCTGGAAGCTGAACAAGGACTACATTGTCCTGCATGTGCCAAATATTGTGGACATCAGCTACGGCAGAAAGGTCGGCTATACGTTTACTGAGCATGATCTGGGAGAAGAGATACACCAGATTAGCGCCACTAAGATTCGCAAGAAGATGGGATTGTGATACCCAAAAAGATACATCTGACATGGAAGGACAAAGACCTTCTTGAGAGCAGCAGTCCGATTGTATCCGAAGGGGTGCGAAAACTTATTGACCTTAATCCTGACTGGTCAGCAGTAATACATGACGATGAAGACGTTGATAATTATCTGAGAGAAAAGCTTGGCAGTGATTACTCTCTGATTGCCAACGCGCACATTGTGCAAAAGAGCGATCTTTGGAGACTTGTCCTTTTATTTGAGGAGGGCGGTCTGTACATAGATGTAGACAGGTTTATCGATACACCTCTTAACGACCTGCTAGAGCCAAACGTGCAATGGGTTTTGCCTACATGTCGTGATTATGATTTCTCGCATGATTTCATGATGACCGCGCCGCAGAATCCTGCATATCAGATTGCTGCCAACCTTTATCTGCAAAGGCTGAAGGAGGGACATAACAGTATTTATTTTCTTGGCCCTCAGACATACATGCATGCAATTACCTTGGCGATAACTGGGAACATGATTAATACAGACCCCGGAGAAGAGGTTTTTAACAGGATCAGAGAACAGATATCCAACTCAGGATTTATGAGCACCTATCGAGAAGACCCCCCTTACAATACCATTGTGTATCGTAACGGTGGGCTTAACCTTGATTGGGAGCAAGAGAAGCGAAAGTTTTATGCCGAGTCAGGCTTAAAACACTGGTCAGGCGATTGGTAAGAGTATGAGCAGTGATTCACGTTTTTGTTTTGATAATGACGATAGGTGGTGTCGAAGTAGCCAACGACGATTGTCGTGAGGCGATGTGCTTTCGTAGCATCGACACCTGCAATAGCTTTGCCGCAAAACTAAGACAGCGAGGCTCACCCAGCACCTCCGCAGCAATCACAGCATACTGCAAGCCAATATTAGTAGACCCAACGCAAGACGGGGTGAAAATCTACTAATGGCCGCAGAGATCGTAGCAGCAGTACAAATATGCGCCTCTGCCTATCGCTTTATGAAAACAGCGGTAAACGAAGGCAGAGAACTGGGCGACATGACCAGAGCTTTGAGTAAGTTCTGGGACGCTCGTGAAGAGGTTAGTGTGCTTGAGCAGCAGGCCACAAATCCCAGCAAAATACAGCAGCTATTTGGCGGTAAGTCGATTGAAAGCCAAGCGTTAGAAATAACGCTTCAGAAGAAGAAAGCTGAACAGCTAGAGAAGGAATTAAAAGACCTGTTCTATTGGACGGGCAATGCCAATCTCTGGCACGACATGATTAAAGAGCGATCTAGGATACGGAATATGCGTATTGCCGAGGCCAGATCGAAGGCCCAGTCGAAAGCGGCAATGATTGATATTGCGGCAATACTTGGAACATTTGCAGTGATTTTTGTAGTGGTTATGGCAATCACTAGCGTAGCGGTTGAATGATGGAATTTCAGACAGGATTCAATATATTTCTTGGCATAGTCAGCTTTGGTGGTGGATGGCTGGTCAATCGCGTGTTTGTTTTGTTAGACAGAATGGACTCTGATATGAAGCAGATACCAGAGAAGTATGTAGCTAAGGATGACTACCGAGAAGACATCCGAGACATAAAGGAAATGCTAGGCGCAATATTTAAGAGACTAGAAAACAAGGCTGATAAATAACGATGAACACTAACGTGTTGAACACTGCCTGCACTTGGGCCATGAAGGCGTATAACAAAAAGAACAAAAACGCTATAAAGATTGAGGGCGGTTGGACTGGGGCTGCGGCATATTTTGCCAAGCGTCAAAACATGGACATCCTTGCGTTCCGAGGAACAGAGAAAGACATAAACGATATTATAGCTGACATAACAGCAATACCCGTACCCTACGCAGGCAGGGTGTGCCACGCCGGATTTGTCATACAGCATGCTTCAGTGTGGAAAGAAATACTGACTCATATCGACTTTAATAAACCCCTGCTTATATGCGGTCATTCTCTTGGCGGGGCGTTAGCTGAGATATCTGCGGCGAAACTTGATAAAAAGCACAGTAATGTAAGCTTGGTTACATTCGGCAAGCCAAACACGTTTCTGAAGGGTTTTAAGAAGCCGATGGAGCTTGATGACCAGATATCGTGTGTAAACGGTAGCGATGCGGTCGCAAGAGTGCCACGCATCCTCTATGGCCCCTCATCTTCACAGACCCTGCTGTATTTCGGTAACTCTGGAGAAGACCACATAAACCCAAGCGTTGAGGTAAAGAAGAAAGACAGAGGCGGCTTGATGGACAGACTTGCTGATCACAGCATGTCTTGTTATCGGGACAGATTAAAAGCTTTTATAAAGGGACAGTCGAAATCGAATTATGAAGCGGTATTGACTGATGAAGAGCGTAGAGAGTTGGAGAAAATTGCTGATGAAATTGAACGCGAAGCTAGTAATTAGTTGTGGGATTGTTGCGGTTTTAGGGGGCTGTACTTCTGTACAACAAGTCATAGATAACAAAGAGTTGTATTGCTCCCAATTTTACAAAGGCGTTAGGGCTGTTGGCCGTTCCGCCCTCTCTGCTACAACTGGGGTCGTAGTCCCAGATGTTTGCGACACCATTGACGATATCGTTGAGGAGGAAAACGCCGAAGGCGTGGACAAAAGCGATAGCTGATCTAAGGCTCATTATTCAAATGGTGTTGTTGTTCAAATGAAATTAGGTGGACTACTAAAATCTCTTGCCCCCACTATAGCCAGTGCGGCGGGAGGCCCAATGGCTGGAATGGCCGTCAAAATGGCGGCTACAAAGCTGGGTATACCAGACGCTACAGCAAATGAAATTGAAGACTTGATTGAGAAAGAGCCAGAAAAAGCGGTGATTCTCAAAGAAGCTGACAGAGAGTTTAAGGACAAAATCAGAGAGATGGAGATAGACCTTGAGTCGTTCAAGACGGAGGTCGAAGACCGCAAAGATGCAAGAAGCAAGTTTTCTGGCGATTTAACGCCAAAAGTTTTTTGCATACTGGCTCTCCTGCTATATGGCGCTTATGTAATGGCGGTGACCATCATGCCTCATGACCAGAATGACGAGACTATTATCTCGCTCGTACTGGGCCAACTGTCAGGCATACTGGGTACATGTGCTGCCTTCTTCTACGGCGGTTCTCAGAAGTGAGCAAAATGCAAAGACTAATAGATCAGTTAAAACGCCACGAAGGCGAAGTAATCACTAATGGACGACATGTCAGCTATAAGTGTCCTGCCGGGCATTGGACAATCGGCATTGGTCGAAACATTGACCCAGAGTCTGGGATTGGCCTCTCTGATGATGAGGTAGACTATCTTTTACAGAACGATATAGAACGCTGCATAAAAGAGCTATCCTCTGAATATGCTTGGTTTGGCGATCTTGATGACGTTAGAAGAGAGGCAATCATAAATATCTTCTTTAACCTTGGCGCTACTCGCTTTAGGGGATTCAAGAACGCAATAGCAGCTATGGAAGAAGGTGAGTACGCCAGAGCATCTACTGAGTTTTTGGACTCTAGGTGGGCAAAGCAGGTTGGTGGCAGAGCCTTGGAACTGGCGGATATAATCAGGACAGGGGAATATGTTTGAGTACCGTTGCGAGATCGTCAGGGTCGTTGATGGAGACACAATAGATGCTTCTGTGGATTTGGGTTGGGATACTTGGATTCGTGGCAGCGGTGGTCGTATTCGCTTATACGGAGTTGACACACCCGAATCTCGCACAAGAGATAAGGAAGAGAAGAAGTATGGCCTCGCGGCCAAAGCGTTTGTCGAGCAGTTCTTTGAGGGCGCAGAAGAAGTAATTGTTTGCACGAGGGAGAAGGGCAAATACGGACGATACTTGGGCGATTTCAAAGTAGGTGATAAGTGGTTATGCGCTGAGCTTCTGAAGAACCATCATGCTGTAAAGTACGAAGGGCAAAGCAAAGCTCTTATCAAGGCTGAACACATGAAAAACAGATATCTTTTGGATTTGTAATGCTAGTCAAATACGAGTTTAAGCCCGGAGTTGACAAAGAAGGCACCCAGTTTACTGCTGGGGCTGGCTGGTACGACTCCGACAAAGTGCGCTTCCGAAAAGGCAGGGCCGAACAGATAGGCGGTTGGCAGAAATACTCTAATAATACCTTCCTTGGCATCTCCCGATCATTGCTTGACTGGGTTGCTGCTGCTGCAATTAAGTATCTTGGTGTTGGCACAACTCTGAAGTTTTACGTCAACGAGGGTGATGCGTTTTACGATGTTACGCCGATCAGGGAAACCACGGCTGCTGGAGATGTGACATTCTCCGCGTCGAATGGAGATGCGACTCTTACTGTTGCAGACGTTAATCACGGAGCTATTGCCAATGATTTCGTTACGTTTTCTGGCGCAACTACGCTTGGGGGGAACATTACTGCCGCTGTTCTGAATCAGGAATATCAGATAGCTACAGTTATAGACGCAAACTCATACACGGTAGAAGCCAAGGACACATCCGGGAATACTGTTACTGCTAACTCGTCAGATACAGGAAATGGCGGGTCATCTGTGGTTGGCGCTTACCAGATAAACACCGGACTCAATACCTACGTTGCCGCATCAGGATTTGGAGCAGGCACATGGGGCGCTGGGGGCTGGGGCGGTTCTACCGCAATCAGCGCAGGAAATCAGTTGCGTCTGTATTCGCAGGACACTTTCGGGGACGATCTGATATTTAACGTCCGTGGTGGCGGAATATATTACTGGGATGAAAGCTCTGGCACGAACACGCGAGCAGAGGCTCTGTCTGACAACTCAGGAGCAGTGGGTGCGCCTATACTGGCTCTCCAAACGATGGTCTCGGAAAATGACAGACATACTATATGTTTTGGCTGCAACCCCTTAGGTGGTAGCACCATTGACCCGTTATTGGTGAGATTCAGTGATCAGGAAAACCCTTTTGACTGGACTCCAACGTCAACGAATACTGCTGGCGGTGTTACGTTAACTGCTGGATCGTTTATTGTGGGTGCGATCAAGACAAGGCAGGAAATATTAATATTCACCGACAGCAGTATCCACACAATGAGATTCTCAGGAAGTCCCTTTACCTTTCAGTTTGAGGTTATAAATAAGGGTCTTTCGATGATCTCGCCAAATG
>CETF01050037.1_pt1 | contig 19485 bp, 19 predicted proteins | sample 326991 | NCBI WGS metagenome assembly CETF01 (sample SAMEA2622331, study PRJEB7988) | marine metagenome | biome: marine biome (ENVO:00000447); feature: surface water layer (ENVO:00002042); material: "saline water (ENVO:00002010), including plankton (ENVO:xxxxxxxx)" | depth 5 m | reverse complement strand
CACGCCGCAGCCGCCTCACTGGAGGCGCAGGAGCCGTTTCAATCCACGCGCCCACGCGGGGCGCGACGTGGCGCATGAAACGCACCCTCTACATCCGACCAGTTTCAATCCACGCGCCCACGCGGGGCGCGACCAGTGCAGGTCTGGCACCTGGCGGGCAAGCCACTGTTTCAATCCACGCGCCCACGCGGGGCGCGACAGGCGAGGAAAGCGTCCCGGCTTCGTGCGTGTTTCAATCCACGCGCCCACGCGGGGCGCGACACCCCATGCACTCCATGAGCGCCTTCTTGATTTTGTTTCAATCCACGCGCCCACGCGGGGCGCGACGCGGAGGCGCTGGCGGTGGTGCAGCGAGCCGTGCTGTTTCAATCCACGCGCCCACGCGGGGCGCGACCCGGTGGAAGCCTGAAATCAACATGCGCGCATGGTTTCAATCCACGCGCCCACGCGGGGCGCGACCCGGAAAAATACACATGCTTGCCGGGAAGATCACGTTTCAATCCACGCGCCCACGCGGGGCGCGACGGCTGATGGTTTGACTGCCTTCGTCTGTCTCCTGTTTCAATCCACGCGCCCACGCGGGGCGCGACGAGAGCTTGAGCGTTACAACCTCGCTCTAGCAACCGTTTCAATCCACGCGCCCACGCGGGGCGCGACCGGCCAGGGCCATGCTGGTGGCCATCGCAGTACAGGTTTCAATCCACGCGCCCACGCGGGGCGCGACCTGTGGGCCGGCGAGGTCTGCGTCCTCGAGGAGGTTTCAATCCACGCGCCCACGCGGGGCGCGACGCCATTCGTGTAATTGTATGAAATTCATGAATAAATTCTTAGCCGTTCGCGAACTTCGAAGAAATGGCGTCCGCCATTCACAATAGTTGAGAAAATTAGTCTAAAAGACCAGAGAAATCTATGCCAACAACCACTTGCGAACCTAGCTAGGATTTGCCGGCAACTGTAGGTTCGCAGGGACTTGTTTTTAGAATATCAACGGACCATCCAGGTCCAATACTGGCTTGGCCCCAATATGCTCTACTTTATTCTTCCAGTTACGGCCCAAGTAGTAAAAGCGCAAGCTGTCATGTTCAGGGGCAATAAGATCGCACAATGCACTTTTCAAATAAGTCCACTGGGCATAATCCACCTCAATCTCGAACACCGAGTACTGTACTCTTTGTCCATAATCACGACACGCCTTAGCGATTTGACGTAATCGTCTTTCACCGCCAGAGCTAGATGTGCTCACGTCATAACTCACGAGAACCATCACGATAACGGGTCACTTCCAGAGAAACGGAGGATAGGCATCAAGATCACCACGCAAGTGGCGCGCAAGTAGCTGAGACTGAACATAGGGAAACAATCCGATTTCAACTTTTTCACCTAGAAAAACATGTCGAAGCTGCTCCTTCTTTCGCTCCTGATAAGCGGTGAGGACAACCTTTCGAGCACCTTCATTCAACAATACTGCACCATTGTCCATACTCTTGAAATCACGAGACGAAACTTGCTTCCGGTTTATCAGAGATAGAGCCAAGCGGTCAGCTAGCAGAGGACGAAATTCTTCAACAAGATCTAGCGCGAGGCTAGGTCTACCAGGGCGATCCCGATGAAGAAATCCTACAGCGGGATCAAGTCCCACTGTCTCAAGTGCAGAACTACAATCGTGTACCAGCAGAGTATATAGAAAGGACAATAAAGCGTTTACAGCGTCGAGGGGTGGCCGGCGGCTACGCCCCCGAAAACGCATCGACATATCCGAAACACGTATCAAATGGTCGAGAACGCCAAAATATGCCTGTGCAGCTTCCCCCTCTAGACCTCGCTGTACGTCTACAGAAAAGTCAGAGAGAAGTTTTACACCAATTCGTTTTAACCGCTTTTCGGCATGAAGCAACGCACCACGCGCGCTTGATGCAAGATCGTTACCATAGTCGCGTAACCCACGCGATACTACGACTCGCTGATTATGCACTTTTCCTAACAGGAGGCTGCGGACGATTGATGAGCAACCCAAGATATCGTCTGTTATTCGATACTGCTCTCGGCGCAGCAGAACGTTACCGGAAACAGGGCCTTCAACGCGGGCAAGAAATTTTCCGTGCCAGTTAAGATAAGACACGGTGATACCCTTCTCCGCACAATACCCCAGCAATGGCGGTGAGACCAATACTCGACCAAAGCAAACAAGACTTTCGATCATGTGAGCTGGAATACGTGCGCGTATTTCACGATCCACCTCCATGACAATATTTTCCCCATCCTTGCGCAACCACGCACCTTCGGTGGTTACATACACAGTATTTAGTTGACGACGCATTTTTCAGGACTCTTTCAATATCTGCGCGCGGATCCAGGATTTGACATCTTTACCCTTGGCAAGCAGCTTTGGTTGACAAAGCTCAATGAGCGAACAGGAATCGCAACGCTTCGCTAAATAGTCGGCTGTTGGTGTATGTCCTGTACGGATCAATTCACGCGTCAACTCTATCGTCTCCAAAGTTAACTGACGCAAGTCATCATCGAAGATAACTGCCTTACGGCGACGGGTCTGTCCATAAAACAGCGCACCTTCCGACACCCGGCAGCAGAACATCGCCTCCAGGCACAGCGCCTGCGCACACAGCTGAACCTCATCAGCAAGGTGATGCTTCGGACGTCCGCGCTTGTACTCAATGGGAAATGGACGCTCGCCTTCAGCTTCCGCCCTGAATTCAACGACATCCGCCACCCCTGCGATGCCCAGCTCATCACTGGACAGCGGCATTGCTGTAATCGTACGTACACCATGCCGACGCTCAATCTGTGGGGTGTCGGCACGGTCGTGTAGCAAGCGCCCTTCCGCCGTCTGACGATTATCTGCCCACAGGCGTTCAACATGAATCAGCGCACACTGACGAGGACAGTACAAATAGTGCTGCAACGCGGACAGGGGGACGAGATACGCGGACTCATCCATGTTTCTCCCCCGCTCTGCCCCCGCACTCACAGCAGTTCGCGCACGCTAACCCCGTTGGGCATAGTTTCTGCATCGACACTGACGCGATAGTCTGCGAAGCTACGCGCAGGTCGGTCTTCCGTGCCCTCAGCGCGCTGGACCTTGACCGCATCGAACAATACATGCGCCGGAGCGTTACCCATGGCGTTTTCGTGTTCAAAGACGACCAGCTTGCGTGCCGCCATCTCACCCCTCGCTGCGGAGCGATCATGCTCAAACATGTTGATGAGAGCATTCCATAGCAGTTGCAGGTCATCATCAGAGAAGCCTGTGCGCTCGGCAAGCTTCGCTGAAACAAAGCCATGCGCGCGATACAGCCCGTAGGGCAATATATGCTTGCGACCCATAGTGCGATTGTCGCCGCTCTGTGCTTCCGCTTCCTTTTCAGTGGTTACCGCCATTCGGGTTATGGAGACTTCAAGCGGCAACACTGGCTCTACTGAGGTTGCAAAGGCCAGTTGCACCGGTCCACGGACTTGACCAGCATTTATACCAGTGGTCATTACCGCGCCGAAAGTGCGTACGTCGAAGAAGTTTGCGCACATCCAAGCGGTGATCTCACGTGCCTTTGCCTCTTCCTTGGGCATCTTCTTATCTTCCGGCTTGATACTCAGTGCCTCATAGGCCCGCTTGTGCTGATTGTTGAGTACCGATTTTTCCTGCATGTAAATAGAAAAACCGGGCGAGTTGTCCTTGTCCAATGTAACGAAGTTGCGAATCTTGCGCTTGAGTGCAACGTCAGTCACCAGGCCGCAGTTGGTTTCTGGGTCCAGGCGTGGCAGATTTCCGGCGTCCGGGTCACCGTTGGGGTTACCGTTGGTGACATCGAATAGATAAACGAACTCGTAGCGATGGGCGATGGCTGTCATTGATCTGATCCTTCTACTCAGTTATCTGTGGGTTCTTCGGATTTTTCGCCATCTGCATCGCGGCGTGTAAAGTAAGACTGCGATTGATGGTAGTAACCTATGGCGAATCGTCCTTGGTCCTCGATCTTGAGACTGCGCGGGAATTCTTCGGGCAAGCTGCCGACGATCTCTCGGATGTCCTTTTCCAGGTTTATCGCCTGACCCATGCGCTCCTTGCGCAGCTTTCCAAGGTGATTCTGCGCGTTGCGCAACAACACCGGAAAGATCGAGGCCGGAGTGGCCGATGCAGCACCGTAAAAACGGTCACGAATCGTGGCATTGAGTTGCCCACCCAAACCGGCGCGCTGAATATGCTCTAGAACTGCGAACAACCGCCCGAGCAGATAACCAGGCTGTGTGGATTGCTTGTCGAGACTCACGGGGATTTCCTCCTCGGATGTACGAATGTTCCGGCGTCTCTCGCGCGCCAGAACGCCTTTGCACAAGGCCACGCGCAGACCGGAGATATCTCCGTCCGCCCGAAACCGCATGATAGTGTTGGACAATAGACTGCGCGGGTACGACCTACCACTAATAATGGCTCGCATGAACTCGCCCGCCATTAGTGGCGACACATCCTCACTCTTGCTACGCCCATCCCGGGAGGGGGCCATCGCAAGCACAAGTCGCCAAACAGACGGCTCGGTACGCCACGGCAAGGGATCAAGATGCAAATCTTCCTGGTGTTGGCGTATCCTTCGAGCGAAAACATCAAGTGTGTCCACTTGCCAAAAGCGCACCGATAGCCGCGATGCGTTGGGCGCGAGGCCAAGCATATACATACGTGTACCGGGTTCGAGATTTGGCGCGAGGTCTGCCACAGGGCGACCTTTAGCAATACGGTCCAGAACAGCGCGCACTCTCGCCGCTTCAGATGCATCGTCAGCAGGTCTGTTGAGAAGGGCAAAGAGAGTGTTCTCCGCCTCTGCTGCCTGCCCTGCATCCACCGCCTCGGCCCAGAACACTAGCGTGGTATCACCCACTTGAAGACGCTGACGGTTGTGCTCACCGCGTCGTAACAGGTAGTTCAGAGCAGAGGTGTATGCGAAAGCAGCTTTTTCAGATACTGGCGCGTTGTAACCTTGATCCTTCCCGTAGGATTTGAAGGCTTCAAGATTGAAGGAGACGATGGAGGCCCCCGAGCTCTGCGCACCATTCACGCCTTTGATCGCGGGATGCAGGCGAGCCGCAGACGCCAATTTCCCACTAACTAGACAGAGAGCCTCGCTTGCCTCCGTTTCCTGTCCTTCTTCTGCCGTAAGCAGACGTGAACGCACTTCCTTCGCCATCGGCCGGTCGTGCAAATAGCAATGCTCGCCGTCGAGCCGGAACACAATGTTGGCGTCGATCATGTCGGGAGGAAAACCAAGCGTCTCGAACTGCTCCGGTGACCAGTCGCGCAGAAAGTTGAGTAGGGCTTTGAGTCCGAGATCGTCTTCGCCGGTCAAGGCAACTTCGTGCAGGTTGAGAAATGCCTCGTGCTCTTTATCGGCCCGCTTGCTGGTGTTACTCACACCAAGCACATAGCTCGTTTTGTCCCACATGAAGTTGGACTTTATTCCAACGGTGCGCTTCTCTGCCCGCGGTACGTTGAGTATTCGCGGTAGAGGCTTCTTTCCGGATGTGTCACGAATATCGTTCACCTGGGCCAAACTGCCGTCTGGCATCAACAGAATCTCAAAGCTTATCTTTTCTGGACTGTAGCCAACTGGCGCGACCCCCTCAGCTTGCTGATCGATCAATCTGTCGTAATAGCGGCTCAAGGCCTGCAAGATCATGACATGACCCCCTCGTCCTGCCACGGTGGAACCTCGATAACACCCGCCTTCAACTGCGCGCGAAAAAAGCGTGGGGTCATGTCATTGGCAAAATCAATATCGTGCAGCATCCAGCCCAGGTCTCTGTCAGTATCACGTTCGGGATGCGCATCCGGCAGCGATTGTCCAGTTTCGATCAGACGGAAATAAGCGGGAAACTCACGCACACCCAGACATGGTGCATGGAAATGCTGGCCTTTGCGTGCACGGCGGTTAAAGATATCCAGATGCTTGCCGGCCGAATCGTCCGCGCCACCCTTACCGGTGAGCTCAAAGTGAGCCTCGATCACGTAAGCCACATCGCGCAAGACCATAGCGGCACGCTGCTGACGGTCTTCATCGACGTGGGTTTCCAATCCAACGGTCGACCCAGCTTTCATCGCCTTTTTCACCTTACCAGGTGATAATTTACCGCCCACTTCATTGCGGCGGATGGATTCAAATCGGACTGGTTTTAGCACGTGAATGCGATCCACCACCCAGCGGATTGCCGGCTTCCAATATATCGCCTCAAGGATACCGCGTGCGGCCGACGGCGTGATGACATCGTAGCTCACCCGCTCGACCTTCATCTCAGGCCGCGTGAAGCAGGCCCGATCACCCCAAACATGCAGGCGGATTCCAAAGCTCATGCGCCCCTCCTTCAAATGATCGTATTTGCCGATTTCATGAACGTAGGTTCTTCCCACCAGATACCGAACTCTTGGCTATAGATGTCCATGTTCACAAGCTCCATAAACTGCTCCCCCCATTTCCCCGGAGCAATCGGCTGGATTGCCCCCGCCTTGCGTAACGCATCGAAGCCGTTACGTGGCAATTGCACGAGGTAGGGCTGTAGCTTTCGGGCGAGCCCACCGCTCTTTTCCGCAAAGCGAAGACTTTCGATATTGCGGCGCGCATCCTTGTCCAACGGTACGATCACTGGCATTTGTACCGTATCAATCATGCGGAACTTGGCCGCCAGCGTCTCCATTGGCAGAGAGTCGATACGGCTCTCCGCGCACAGGCCGAGCAGGTTCGCGGCATCCAGTTCCTGGTCGCCCTTCTGCCAGTAAAGCAAGCGGAAGTAGGCTTCGATCGCTGACGGCGACAGTGGATCGTAGCGGAAATGCGGCTGACGCATGACCTCCTGCGCGGCCTGGGCAAACTGACGCAATTCTGGCGGCGGTGCCCAGTCGCTGTTGGTGGTGGCGAACACGCGTACCTCGCTCAACTCCGCTGCCCGCTCGCCGTTGCGGTTGCAGCGCCCCGCTGCCTGGGCCACTGAATCGAGACCGGCCTCGGCGCGGTAGACTATGGGCAGCGAGATATCGACCCCAGCTTCGATCAGCGATGTCGACACCAATCGGCAGGGCTCGCCGGCCTTGAGGCGTACCCGTACATCGGCGAGTACCTGGCTACGGTGTTTGGCGCACATCAACGTGGTCAGGTGGCACGCGCCAGGTTGGTCTGCGATCGACTGATACAGCGCACGCGCGTGGCGGCGGTTATTGACCACACACAACACCTGATCGAGATCGCTGAGCTGCTCCACGAGTGCATCATCGTCGAGCGTGCCGACGTGGTGTACACGTACCCGGTCCAGCTTGCGGAAGAGTTCCGGTGGGTCCGGGGCGAGTTCGCGAACCTTATCCCTGTCAAATCCGCCGCGAAAATCCGGTGTGTTCAAGGCCGGTTGGGTGGCTGTGCAAAGGACGATGCTGCAGCGGTAGTTACGGGCCAGTTCATCGATGGCCGCGACAGCTGGACGCAACAGCTTCAACGGCAGGGTCTGCGCTTCATCGAGAATGACCACACTGCCGGCAATGTTGTGCAGCTTGCGGCATTGCGACGGACGTGCCGCAAACAGGCTTTCGAAGAACTGTACGGCTGTGGTGACGATAATGGGGGCATCCCAGTTATCCATCGCCAGACGCAGCTTAGCCCGAGCCTGGTAGTGCTCAGAATCCAATCGGGAAACTTCAGGGGACACATAGGCGCTGTGGTGTTCCAATACTGCTACTTCACCCAAGTCACCCAGCGCATCCCGAAAAACAGCTGCGTTCTGTTCGACGATACTTGTAAAAGGAATGACAAAGATTATTCGGTGATGTCCATGCAGTATCGCGTGGTCGAGGGCAAAGGCGAGTGATGCCAGAGTTTTTCCACCACCCGTAGGTACGGTAAGTGAAAAAATCCCAGGCTCTCTCTGCGCCTCATTACGTGTATGCGCGAGAATATCTGCACGAACACGGTTGACCTTAGAATCGACAACGAATTTGGAGAGATGAGAGTCGAGTCGTTCTCGTAAAGCAGACAGCGATGGATTTTCCGCCTGGCGAAGTTTACTACGTCCTGTAGGTATATTGGGGGTATCTACTCGGTCGTAGAATGCCTCTGTATCAAGGTAGTCTGCATCAACCAGGCATGAAAATAACATCCGCACCAGGAATGAAAACTGAAACCCGCCTCCGTAACTTCCAACATTGAATCGTGGGGGTATAAGCTGATCTGGCAGTGTTATTTCATGTTGCCACTCTTCTCTGAGAAGCGGTAAATTTAAACCCTTTAAACGTTCCTCAAGCGCTGTCCGCTCACCACTGTCAGTACCATTGGCAAGGCCGGCATGATGGCCGGCAATCCCGTATGCGATAAGGTGACCAATTTGTCCATAGCGATCTACTGCCAGCATCGCACCCCGTGTTGAATGATCTACACGCAGTAAGTCTCCGGCGATTCGGCGCTGGAATTCGTCCGTATACTTTCCTATATCGTGTAAGAGACCCATCGTCTCAGCGAGCGTGCTTGCGTTAAAGCTGGCGGCGAAGTCCGACGCCATGGCACCGACCTGGTGAAGGTGATCCGCTAGGCCTTGCCAATCTGTGCGCTCGGAGTTTTTCGTGGAATGCGCGTAGAATGTGCTCAATTCACTATATTCCCAAACCAAAAAATCATCTGATCTGCTCTCAATTTCGTCTGCTTCGAGTTAGCAATCGTTTTACGATTCGATGACTCTATACTCATCATTCTCCATGCCTCTGCGAGAGCCCTAATCACTCGAGAGTATGCGCAGCGCCTCCCGGAATCCAACACAGCGTGCGATTGTGTTTTCAGTCTAAAGGCAGCGCGGACAATTACGAGTCATGTAGATTCATACATGTCGTGTTTTCAGGCATGTTCGGTTCTGGATTTGAAATCCTCGGCCTCGAAAAAAGCGCCTTTACCGGGACCAACGGCGGTAAAAAGCCGCGTCGAGTAGGTGCTGTCCAGGGGGTCTCAACGAGTTTTCTTGATAGCTGGGGATAGCGGTGGCGGGTATCGCGACCGGCTATGTGGCCGTGGGCTTGGGGCTACGCTGGTCTGCGACGCATAAGGTAACAGGAGGGCACAAAGGCACTATTGCCCGCCCCTTCCACTTGAACAACATACTGGACAAGTTATACTTGGACAGTCTATGGTACAGGTTGGACGATTACCCCATGAGAGTTGTCAGCTTCTCTGACGCGCGAAACAAATTGAAGAGTGTTCTGGACCAGGTGGTCAATGACGCTGACTACACGATTATTACCCGGCGGGACTCCGAAGATGCGGTGGTCATGTCTCTGGATCAGTTCAATCGGCTCATGGAGACCGTGCATCTGCTGAAAAGCCCGGCCAATGCCGCCCACCTTTCAAAATCCATCAAGCAGTACCGCGCCGGAAAGGCAAAGCAACACGCGCTGAGCGATGATTGAGATTCTCTCTTGGACGCGGGAGGCCTGGTCAGATTACCTGTATTGGCAATCCCAGGATAACAAAACCCTGAGGCGCATCGACAAATTGGTTCGTGATACGCAGCGGTCGCCTTTTGATGGCCTTGGAAAGCCGGAGCCCCTGACAGAGAATCTATCCGGCTTCTGGTCCAGGCGTATTGATGACACCCATCGGCTCGTATATGCGGTGGACCACGGTCAGCTCACGATTATTTCTTGTCGCTATCATTATCAAAAATAGTCCGGCACACATGGGCAGCAGACCACCGTGGATATCGCTTACTCCACCGTCACCGACTTCGCCAGGTTCCGCGGCTTGTCCACATCGGTCCCCTTCTGCACCGCCACATAGTACGCCAGCAGCTGCAGAGCCACCGTGTAGGTGATCGGCTTGAGTACCTCCGGGCAGTCGGGCATGCCCAGCACATGCACCCGCGGCGCTTCGGGGAAGCCGGCCTTTTCGTCGGCGAAAACATAGAGCTCGCCGCCGCGGGCGCGCACTTCCTCGATGTTGGATTTGAGTTTTTCCATCAGGTCGTCGCCGGGGGCAACGGCGACCACTGGCATGTCGGCATCCACCAGAGCCAGGGGCCCGTGCTTGAGTTCGCCCGCGGGGTAGGCCTCGGCGTGGATGTAGGAAATTTCCTTCAGCTTGAGGGCGCCTTCCAGGGCAATCGGAAAATGAATACCGCGCCCCAGGAACAAGGCATGGTGTCGCAGGATAAAGGCCGACGCCATCTCGCGGATGGCAGCTTCCCGGGTCAGCACTTTCTCCACACAATCCGGTACCTGGTGCAGCGCGCCAACGATCTCCGCGGCGGTTTCCGCATCCAGCTTGTTGCGGCGCCCCAGTACCAGTGTCAGCAACAACAGCGCGACCAGCTGGGTGGTGAAGGCCTTGGTGGAAGCCACGCCGATCTCCGCCCCGGCCCGGGTCAGGTAGACCAGGTCCGATTCGCGCACCAGTGAACTGTGGTCAACGTTGGCAATCACCAGGCTGGCAATAAACTCAGGATCGGTGGCATTGCGCAGTGCCGCGAGGGTGTCGGCGGTCTCGCCGCTTTGGGAGATGGTGACCAGGAGAGTTCCCGGGTGCTGAACCCGTTGCCGATAGCGAAACTCGGACGCCACCTCGACGTTGCAGGGAATACCGGCCAGTTCTTCCAGCCAGTAACGCGCCACCATGCCGGCATGGTAGCTGGTGCCACAGGCGACGATCTGGACGGCCCGCACCTGGTCAAAAACCTCTGCAGCGCGTTCGCCAAAAACACTGTCGGCGATCTCCCGGGCACCCTCCACCGGCACCGTGGCGGCCAGCGCCCGTGGCTGCTCGTGGATTTCCTTGAGCATGTAGTGCTCGTAGTGACCACGGCCTCCGGTATCTTCCTCGACACTGATGGTCGAGATCGGACGCGTTACGGGCTTGCCGGTGGCATCCATCAGCTGCAAGCTGGTGGGGGTCATGCGCAATACATCGCCCTCCTGCAGGTAGATGAAGCGGTCGGTGACCTGACGCAGCGCCAGTGGATCGGAGGCCAGAAAGTGTTCGCCAATACCCACCCCGACTACTAGCGGGCTGCCCTCCCGGGCCGCGACAATTTCCTCGGGGTGCTCCGCATCCACCGCCGCAAGTGCGTAGGCGCCTTGCAGGCGCGCGATAGTGTCCAGCATCGCCTGCAGCAGGTCTTTGCCGGCTGCCAGCTCGCGGTGCAGGAGGTGGACTACCACTTCCGTGTCAGTATGACTGACGAACTCGTAGCCCGCGGCGATCAGCTCGCTGCGCAGGGCTTCGTGATTCTCGATAATCCCGTTGTGCACAACGGCAACGCGGTTGCCGGAGAGATGCGGGTGGGCGTTGGCTGCCGATGGAACGCCGTGGGTGGCCCAGCGCGTGTGGGCGATACCCACGCAGCCGTGCAGCGGCTCCAGCTTCTGGGCCTGCTCCAGCTCGGCCACCTTGCCCAGGCGCTTGTGCATGAGCAGGTTGCGGTCCGCATCCAGCAGGGCGAAGCCGGCGGAGTCATAGCCGCGATACTCCAGGCGCCGCAGGCCCTCCAGCAGGATTTCCGAAACTTCCCGGCGGGCAGTCGCCCCGACGATTCCACACATGTCAGCCTTCCTTGTCTGAGCCCGGGCGCTTCCAGCCGGGAATATTGCGTTGCTTGCCGCGACCCACCGCCAGCTCATCACTGGACACATTGCGGGTGATGGTGGAGCCGGCGGCAACAAAGCCGTTGTCACCGATCTCCAGGGGCGCCACGAGGGTGGCGTTGGAGCCAACAAAGGCCCCGTCGCCGATGCGCGTGGGGTGTTTGTTCACGCCGTCGTAATTGCAGGTGATGGTGCCGGCACCGATGTTGGCTTCCTCGCCGACATCACAGTCTCCCAGGTAGGTCAGGTGATTGACCTTGCTGCCGGTGCCAATACGCGTTTTCTTGGTTTCCACGAAGTTGCCCACGCGAGCGCTGTCGGACATGCGTGTGCCGGGACGCAGGCGTGCGAAGGGACCGACACTGCAGCCAGTGCCCACCTCAGCCCCCTCGAGGTGGCTCATGGCCAGTACCTGGCTGTCGGCACCCACGCGGCAGTCTTCCAGCACGCAGTTGGGGCCGACGCTGACGCCATCCGCCAACTCGACCTCGCCAATAAACACACAGTTGACGTCTATCGACACGTCACGGCCACAGCGCAGGGCACCGCGAACATCGATGCGGGCCGGATCTGCCAGGCGAACCCCTGCCTGCATCAGTGCCTCTGCCTGCTGCAACTGCAGGGCGCGTTCCAGCTGGGCCAGTTGAAAGGGGTCGTTCACGCCCTGCACTTCCAACAGATGGCCCACACCGGCGGTGTGCACAGCAATATTGCGTTCCAGGGCCAGCGTCAGGATGTCCGGTAGATAGTATTCACCCTGTTGGTTGTCGTTGCCGACCAGGGGCAGCAACTGCGCCAGCTGGGCCGCCGGAGCCGCCAGGATCCCCGTATTCACCTCCCGCAGGGCGCGCTGCTCGGGGCTGGCGTCGCGGTCCTCCACCACGGCGCTGAACTGGCCATTGGCATTGCGCAGGATGCGACCATAGCCAGCGGGGTTGTCCAGGCTCGCGGTGAGCAGGGCCGGGCCACTGGCTGCCATGGCCAGCAGGCTGCGCAGGGTGTCTTCCGCCACCAAAGGCACGTCCCCGTAAAGCACCAAGACAGTGGCCGCGGTATCGACCGCCGGCATGGCCTGCAAGACGGCGTGGCCGGTACCCAGGCGCTCTGACTGATCGACCCAGTTCAGACCGCGGTCGGCAAAAGCCTCGCGAACGGCATCGGCGCCGTGGCCGACAACCACATGAATGCGGCTGGGCGCCAGTGCGGCCGCGGTATCCAGCACATGTTGTAACAGGGGCCGCCCGGCAAGTTTCTGCAGTACCTTGGGGAAGCGCGAACGCATGCGCGAGCCCTGGCCAGCGGCCAGCACAATCACTTCAAGTGCCATCCAGAATCCTTGTGTCAGATGTTTTTTGACATTTCATGCAATTTAAGCGCATGTTAGTGCGATCTTTTTTTCATACAACCATTTTTGTCAGAGATTTTATGACAACAGTAAAGCTGGACAGCCTGCGGCAGCTGGATCTGGATGAACGCCAGGTGCGCGTCTACCGCGCCCTGCTCGACCTCGGGCCCGCCTCCATCCGCGATGTCGCCGCCAAGGCCGGTATCAATCGCGGTACCACCTACGAAACCCTCAAGCAGCTCGCCACCAAGGGTATTGTGAGTTACTTCCCGAAGGGCCGTCGGCGTGTTTTTCAGGCGGAGGATCCCGAACGCCTGTTGAGCCTGGGGGAAAGCAAGCAGCAGGCCCTGAGTCAGGCCATGGAGCAGCTGCGGCGGGAGGTGATTCCCGCGCTCAAGCAGCGACAGGCGGATTTCAGCCCGGGCAATGTGCGTTTTTACGAGGGCGACGACGGTGTCGAGCTGGTCCTTAGAGATATCCTGGATGAGGCTGGCAAAGACCCGGAGCGGGGCTATTCGGTGATTTCCACCAAAGTGCTTCGGGCACAACTCTATCGGCCTTTCCCCAATTTTACCCGCCAGCGTATCCAGCGCTGTATTCGGGTGCGGGTACTATCGATTGGCGAAGGGGGCGAGGAAGCGGAACTGGCGGAGCGCAAATGGCTGCCGGCGGGTGATAATACTGACGCGTCTTACATTGCCATCTATCCACCCAAGGTGGCGATGATTACCCAGGCCAGGAAGGATTATCCAGTGGTGGTGGTCATGGACTCGGCGGCAATTGCCTCGACCCAGCAGATCCTCTTCGATACTGTCTGGTCTTTACTGTAGTCGCGCAGGTCAGGACTCAATCAATACCGCTTGCAAGCCGAGGTGCTCGACGAAGGGCTGGAAGTCGCGATCCCGAAACAGCAGGGGGAAGCCTTTCTCGATACAGAAGGTGGCAATGATCACATCGGCAGTCTTGCGAATGGTGATGCCCTTTCGGCGCAGGGCGCGGTAATTTTCAGCGCAGGGGTCGACCAGATCCTTGCCCAGCATGGCGTACTGGTCCAGCGCCAACAGGCCCCGCCGGGTTCTCTGGTAATCCTTTTCATGGCGAATCCCCTGCAGGATTTCCAGGAAAATAAGATCCCCAATAACCACATTGCCATCCAGGAGCGCGGAATCCAGCAGGTCGGTGTGCACATTGGCGACACCATTGAAGTAATCGATCCAGACGCTGGTATCCACCAGCATCAATCCGCGCTCCGCATGCGCTCCAGGTCGCCCTCCCAGGCCACTTTGCCCCGCAACTTGCGCAGTTCCTGCTGCTGGCCAAGACGCACCAGGAGCCTGAGCCCCTGCTCGACCACTTCCTTTTTGGTCTGCAAGCCGGAGGCCTTCAATGCTTCGGCCATCAACTGGTCATCGATCACGATATTGGTACGCATGAGCACCTCATGTGTATAAAAATAAAAAATATACACAGTTTAACACCCGTCAGCACTTCTGACAAAGACCCAAAAAGCAAAGGGACCGACGTCATCCCGCCACAGGCGGATTGAGGTCGATCCCTTGCTGCATGGCCGGATTCGAAAGAACCGTACCGGCCTGAAAGGTAGTACTCCGGTCGTTACCCGCGCCCGGCGCGATTGCGCATCTTGCGCAGGGTCGCCAGCTGGGCGGCGGCTTCGGCAAGCTGGGCGGAGGCCCGGCCGTAATCGAAATCACCGGTCTGGTTGGTGAGGGCGTGAACCGCCTCCTTGCGGGCTTCTTCCGCAGCGGCCTCGTCCACGTCGTGGGCGCGCAGTGCCGCGTCGGCCAGGATGGTCACCACGCCGGGCTGCACTTCAATGAAACCGCCGGAGACGTAGTAGACCTCTTCCTCACCGCCCTGCTTGACGATGCGGACCGGCCCGGGGATCAGCGAGGACAGCAGCGGGGCGTGACCATAGGTCACCCCCATCTCGCCGAGGTCCGCGGTTGCGACCAGCATTTCCACCAGGCCGGAGAAAATTTCTTCCTCGGCGCTGACGATGTCGCAGTGAATAGTCATGGTCATGTAGAGCCCCTCGGTCGCGACCGCTTACAGCTTGTTGGCTTTCTCGACGGCTTCTTCGATGCTGCCAACCATGTAGAAGGCCTGCTCCGGCAGGTGGTCGTACTCACCTTCCAGAATGCCCTTGAAGCCTGCGATGGTGTCTTTCAGGGACACGTACTTACCGGGCGCACCGGTAAACACTTCCGCCACGTGGAAGGGCTGGGACAGGAAACGCTCGATTTTCCGCGCCCGGGCAACGGTCTGCTTGTCGTCCTCGGACAGTTCGTCCATGCCGAGAATGGCGATGATGTCCTTCAGCTCCTTGTAGCGCTGCAGAACGGTCTGCACGCCACGGGCCACGTCGTAGTGCTCCTGACCAATCACCAGCGGGTCGAGCTGGCGGCTGGTGGAGTCCAGCGGATCTACCGCAGGGTAAATACCCTTGGCGGCAATATCCCGGGCCAGTACCACGGTGGAGTCCAGGTGGGCGAAGGTGGTCGCGGGGGACGGGTCAGTCAGGTCGTCCGCGGGAACATATACTGCCTGGATGGAGGTGATGGAACCGGTCTTGGTGGAGGTGATGCGCTCCTGGAGCACACCCATTTCCTCGGCCAGGGTCGGCTGGTAGCCTACCGCGGAGGGCATACGGCCAAGCAGTGCGGATACCTCGGTACCGGCGAGGGTGTAACGGTAGATGTTGTCGACGAACAGCAGGACGTCACGGCCTTCGTCGCGGAACTTCTCGGCCATAGTCAGGCCAGTCAGGGCCACGCGCAGACGGTTGCCCGGCGGCTCGTTCATCTGGCCGTAGACCATCGCAACCTTGGACTTGGGGAAGTCCTTGACGTTAACCACGCCGGCTTCCTGCATCTCGTGGTAGAAGTCGTTACCTTCACGCGTCCGCTCACCGACACCGGCAAATACCGACAGGCCGGAGTGCTCGGTGGCGATGTTGTTGATCAGCTCCATCATGTTCACGGTCTTGCCCACGCCGGCGCCGCCGAACAGGCCGACCTTGCCGCCCTTGGCGAAGGGGCACACCAGGTCGATGACCTTGATGCCGGTTTCCAGCAGCTCTTCGGAGGCCGCCAGTTCGTCGTAGGCGGGCGCCTTCCGGTGAATGGAAGCGCGCTCCTGCTCACCGATCGGGCCACACTCGTCGATCGGGTTGCCGAGGACGTCCATGATGCGGCCCAGGGTCTCGGTGCCGACCGGCACGGAGATCGGGGAGCCTGTGTTCTCTACTGCCAGGTCACGGCTCAGACCTTCGGAGGAACCCATGGCAATGGCCCGCACCACGCCGTCACCCAGCTGCTGCTGCACTTCCAGGGTCAGGCCCTTTTCGGTGACCAACAGCGCGTCATAGACCTGGGGCACATTGTCACGCGGAAACTCCACGTCAATGACCGCGCCGATAATCTGTACGATGCGTCCGCTACTCATGTCCGGATCCTCTGTCTCAAATTCGATTCTGTCTGGAGGTCGACCCGAAGGCCGCCACTGTCACTGTCTGTTACTCGCCGCTTAGCTGCTGATCGCCGCGGCGCCGCTGACAATCTCCGAGAGTTCCTGGGTGATTGCCGCCTGGCGTGCCTTGTTGTAAACCAGCTGCAGGTCGTCGATCAGCTCGCCCGCGTTGTCGGTGGCATTCTTCATCGCCAGCATTCGCGCTGCCTGCTCGCAGGCACCGTTTTCCACCACCGACTGGTAGACCTGGGACTCGATATAGCGAACCAGCAAGCGCTCGAGCAATTCCTTCGCATCGGGCTCGTAGATATAGTCCCAGTGGTGCTTCATCTCTTTCGAGTCATCCGCTTCCAGGGGCAGCAGCTGCTCCACCCGGGGCAGCTGGGTCATGGTGTTGACGAACTCGTTGCTGACCAGGAACAGACGATCGATCTCTTCGGCCTCGTAGGCATCCAGCATGGTCTTGACGCTGCCGATCAGATCAGCCAGCGAGGGGTCCTCGCCGATATCCCGCACCGCCGCCTTGACGTTGCCGCCGTAGGCCTTGAAGAAGGCTGCTGCCTTGGCACCGATCAGGCAAAGCTCGATCTTCACATCGCGATCGGCCCACTCCTTCATGGCGCGCGCGGTAGCCTTGAACAGGTTGATGTTCAGGCCACCGCACAGACCGCGGTCGGTGGAGACGACGATGAAGCCCACCCGGCGCACCTCCCGCTCCACCATGTAGGCGTGCTGGTATTCCGGCGCCGAGTTGGCGATGTGGCCGACCACGTCACGCATGCGGCGGGAATAGGGCTTGCCCACCTCCATGCGTTCCTGGGCCTTGCGCATCTTGCTCGCCGCGACCATTTCCATGGCGCTGGTGATCTTCTGCGTGCTCCGGATACTGTTGATCTTGGTCCGGATCTCTTTTCCGACTGCCATCTGCCGTCCTCGGGATTACCAGGTTTGCGTGGCCTTGAACTTCTCGAGGGCCGCCTTGAAGGTGGACTCGATCTCGTCGTTGTAGGCGCCGGTCTCGACGATCTTCTTCATCAGGTCACCGTGCTCAGCGTGCATGTAGCTGATCAGGGCCTTTTCAAAGTCGCGCACCTTGGCCACTTCGATGTCGCGCAGGTGGCCTTCGTTGGCCGCGTACAGCACGATACCCATTTCGGCGATGCTCAGGGGCGCATACTGGCCCTGCTTCATCAGCTCGGTAACCCGCTCACCCTGGTCCAGCTGTGCCTTGGTGGCATCGTCCAGGTCGGAGGCGAACTGGGAGAAGGCCGCCAGTTCACGGTACTGGGCGAGGGCTGTCCGGATACCGCCGGAAAGCTTCTTGATGATCTTGGTCTGTGCCGAACCACCGACACGGGATACCGAAATACCGGCGTTCATCGCCGGGCGGATGCCCGCGTTGAACATGTCGGCCTCGAGGAAGATCTGGCCGTCGGTAATCGAGATCACGTTGGTCGGTACGAAAGCGGACACGTCACCGGCCTGGGTTTCGATAACCGGCAGCGCGGTCAGGGAGCCGGTCTGGCCTTTCACTTCGCCGTTGGTCTGCTGCTCGACGTAGTCGGCGTTGACCCGCGCGGCGCGCTCCAGCAGGCGGGAGTGGAGGTAGAAGACGTCACCGGGGTAAGCTTCACGGCCCGGGGGACGCTTCAGCAGCAGGGAGATCTGGCGGTAGGCCCAGGCCTGCTTGGTCAGGTCATCGTAGATGATCAGGGCGTCTTCACCGCGATCGCGGTAGTACTCGCCCATGGTGCAGCCGGCGAAAGGCGCCAGGTACTGCATGGCCGCCGGATCGGAGGCGGTTGCCGCCACGACAATGGTGTGCTCCATGGCGCCGTGCTCTTCCAGCTTGCGCACGACGGAAGCCACGGAGGAGGCCTTCTGGCCCACCGCGACATAGATACACTTGATGCCGGTACCCTTCTGGTTGATGATCGCGTCCACCGCGATGGCAGTCTTGCCTACCTGGCGGTCACCGATGATCAGCTCGCGCTGGCCGCGGCCGATCGGCACCATGGCGTCGATGGCCTTGAGACCGATCTGTACCGGCTGGTCAACCGACTGACGAGCGATAACGCCCGGTGCCACTTTCTCGATGGCGTCGGTCTGCTTGGCCGCGATCGGGCCCTTGCCGTCGATCGGATTGCCCAGGGCGTCGACAACGCGACCCTGCAGCTCCGGACCCACCGGCACTTCCAGAATACGGCCGGTGCAACGGCAGGACTGACCTTCGGCCACGCCCTTGTAGTCGCCCAGGACCACCGCGCCCACGGAATCGCGCTCGAGGTTCAGGGCCATGCCGAACACGCCGCCTTCGAACTCGATCATCTCGCCGTACATCACATCGGTGAGGCCGTAGATGCGGATGATGCCGTCGGTGACCGAGACCACGGTACCTTCGTTGCGGGCCTCGGAGGACACGTCAAGCTGCTCGATGCGCTGCTTGATCGTGTCGCTGATTTCTGATGGATTCAGTTGCTGCATGCTCTGTTCCTCAATCCTACGAATTCATGGCAGCGGCGAGCTTGTTCAGCCGGCCACGTACGGAGCCGTCGATCACCAGATCGCCAGCACGGATTAACACGCCACCCAGCAGGCTGGCATCGGTGGTGCTGCGCACATTCACGGTCCGCTCCAGCTTGCGGCTCAGGGCCTCGCTCAGCTTGCGGGTTACCTCGCCCTCCAGCTCGAAAGCGGAGACCACTTCCACATCCACGGACTTCTCGTGGTTGGCCTTGAAATTGGCAAACAGGCCGGCGATCTCCGGCAGCAGGGGCAGCCGCTTGTTGTCGGCAACCACCGACAGGAAGTTGCGCAGCGGTGCCGCCATCTGGTCGTCACAGACATCCACCAGCACCGCAACCTGTTGCTCTGCCGTGCGCGACGGGTTGGAGAGCACCTTCTGCAGGGACTCATGAGTGCTGACAGCGGCGATCATGGCCAGCTGCTCCGACCACTGATCCAAGCTGTTGTGATCGCGGGCGTACTCGAAAGCGGCCTTGGCGTAAGGGCGGGCCAGTGTGGTCAGTTCAGCCATGGGATCCTCGCA
>CETF01035192.1_pt1 | contig 19587 bp, 27 predicted proteins | sample 326991 | NCBI WGS metagenome assembly CETF01 (sample SAMEA2622331, study PRJEB7988) | marine metagenome | biome: marine biome (ENVO:00000447); feature: surface water layer (ENVO:00002042); material: "saline water (ENVO:00002010), including plankton (ENVO:xxxxxxxx)" | depth 5 m | reverse complement strand
AGATATGTAAAGCGTTTCTTATTCCATGAGACAAGTTGGTTAAACTCATCAAACTTCTTTTTAGTAAAATACTTTTCTGACTTGAGGAATAAAAGCATATCAAGGTCTGCTGCTTTCATGTCATGCTTACGGAGGTAGTAATACTTAATTACTCTCCAATACTTGAGGTAGTCGTTATCATGCATTAAATTAAATTTTATTATCTTTGCTTACAAAGTTAACTAATTGTACAATTAAAAAAAAGAAACGATGGCAACATTAAAAAGTCAAAAAATGGTGAGAGGTAGAGACCTCAAGACACCACTAGCAGCATCCACAATGGATAAGAAAAGTAACGGTAAAAAAGGAGGGCCGGGAGATCCGCCTAAGAAGAAAAAGAAAACTAAAAAATATTCAGGAAATCCGGAATTTCATACAAAGATTACATATAGTTCGGGAAAAGTTAAACATTTAAGAAAAGGAGAGCTTGAAAAAATGAAACAATATGGAGGTGCTATGAGATCAGGAAAACTTAAAAAGAAAGTGTTGCCTGACGGGAGAATACACTATACATATAAAGACAAAAGGTAATCAAGCTTTTAAACCAAATACACGCATTTATATCCTTTCTCAATAGAGAGAGGATAAATGCTATGGTATATTCCCACACCCCAATATTTTAACGATAGGGATGAAAAGAAAACAAAATACAGAAGTTAAATGGAAGAAACATTATTGGACATCATAGTAGAAGCATATCCTGACGAGGAGATATTAAAAGCAGACGGGTTTGATAAAGCCATCATAGGGATTGACGATCACAGTATGCGATTAATATATTCAATACGTAAATGCATAGACATATTAATGGAAGAAGACTTGAGTGATGAAGAAGCATTAGATGCTTTTTATTACAACACTCACTCAGCATATGTAGGAGAAAAGACACCGATATGGTGTAATGATTTTACATATTAATTTTTATCATTATCTTTGTGAGTATAAAATAAATTATTATGCCAACAGTTACATACAAATGTCCTGATACAGGAAAAATGAAAACAAAAAAATTTGCTTACAATGCAGTAGGCAAAGCACAAGCATCAGAGTTTGCTAAAAACATGGGAGGCAAAATTAAAAACAACCCCGGCTACGGCATGGAAACTAAATATTAATATTATGAAAAAGCAAGGATACAACGCAAGATTAGATGAGTCATTAGGTGCAAAGCATAAAGGACCTCATAAGCAATCATTAAAGTCAAGAAGACATGAGAGTGAAGCAATGGAGAAAAAAACTTATGACCACAAATTTGGTTCTGATTCAAAGATGTCATACAGACATGATCATCCTGAGTGCGTTAACTATGTAGGAAAACATATATCAGGTTTAATTAAAAAGTAATGGCTAAGAAAGGTAGAACTAAATTTATTAAAATTAAAGAAGCTAATGAAGGGAAGTTCACCAAGTGGGCAGAAAAAAATATGCCCGGCAAATCTGTATGCAGTGCTGCTTCTTCTGTTTTAAAAAACAAAGATAGGTATAAAGGCTCTGTTGTTAAGATGGCAAACTTTGCTAATAACTTTGGATGTAAAAGAAAATAACTATGCACAAGAACAAGTCAAGAGGTTTCGGAGATTCAGTAGAGAAGTTTACTACTAAGACAGGTATAAAAAAAGTTGTCGAGAAAGTAACTAAGGCTGCCGGAATTGAAGACTGTGGTTGTGGTAAAAGGCGTGATACCTTAAACAGAATAATCCCATATAAAAAATAAAAAATGGCATACCAAAAATTACAAGCCCGTAGAGCATTAGCAGTAGTAAAAGATGATAATATTGACATCCCAAATCCTGCAGCAACCGCAGCAAGTGGTCAAACAACTGCAGCAACCGCGAACAAGCTAACTGATTCGAGTGCTACATTCCTTAATGACAATATAAAAGTTGGAGACATTGTATATGATACAACTACTCCTGCAGTAACTACAGTAACAGCAGTAGATAGTGATACTGTTTTATCAGTAGCCACAGGAATTGGAAACACTAAAGACTATGTTATATATTCTCAAATTGACAATCCAAGTAACGGATGTGTTTTATTTGCAGGCGGAGCAGGAGATATAGAGCTGATCACTGTAGATGGTGACACTGTGTTATTCAAAGGAATTGTTGCAGGACAGTTTTTACCTGTACAGGTAAAAAGAGTGAAAGGTGCAAATACTACAGCTACTGACATTGTTGCCCTATGGTAGGAGGCGGACTAGCAAATATGATAGGAATTAACACCTGTGGCGGACAAGCCGGAGCAGGTGGAGGTGGAGGTGAGTTCAGCAATCTTTATTCCTGTGCTTTTGATGGGATTGATACCTACATTGATTGTGGGGATGTAAGTGGATTGGATGGAGCCACTACTGCAAGTTGGTCTGTGTGGGTTTATATTGATGATGCAAATGACAATTATGTAATGTCACAATGGTCAGCATCAACTGCTGATGACCGACAGTTTATGTTATTTTGCAAACCATCTACAAATAGATGGGATGTATATTGTGGCTCAAACATTTCATATAGAAGAACAGATATAGTTACCACTACAGGAGCATGGCATCATGTTGCTGTTACATATAATGCTAGTAATACTGCGAAAGAAAGAGTTATATTATATTTAGATGGGACTCAATATGTTCAAACAACATATAATGGTCCAACAAGTCTTAAAGCATCTCCTGCTTCAAGTTTTAATATAGGTAGAAGAACTGATTTTACTTTTTTTAAATTTGAGGGTGAAATTGATGAGGTATCAATTTGGACAACTGAGTTAAGTCAAACTGAAGTTGATGCTATTTATAATTTAGGAACTCCAACTGATTTAAGTACAAGTGGTATTAGTGGATTAATACATTGGTGGCGTAATGGGGATCCAACAGGGACCGGAGCCTTTCCTACTATTGTTGACCAAGTAGGTAGTAATAATGGCACTATGATAAATATGTTAGATACCGATATTGTAACTTCAGTACCATAGATATGTTAAAATATTTCAACAAACTTACTTATGCTAATGTCCATATAGAGGACGTTCAGTTTGTAGACTTTTCACAGGTAGGACAAACTTCTGCCGATACTATTAGAAAATCATTAGATGGATTACAATTTATATTAAAATGGGATGAGACTCCTACTTTTATTGAAGACGGAACTATTAAGCCTATCTCAATAATGACTCATGCAGAATGTTATGAGTTAATAAACACTCCTGAATGGACTCCGTAAAATATGTTATAAATCTTTTTTTTGTATATTTGTGACAATGAATTAATAGACAACTTTTTATGTCATGAATCTATCAGAAAAAACTAAAATAACTTTTACTCCTGCTAATCTTATTTCACTTATAACTACAGTAGCAGCAGTAACAGGTATATGGTTTCATCTTAATGGTCAAATTGAAGAAGCAAAAGAACTTCCTAAGAATGAGAATAATGAAATTGTAAGAGAAGCTGTTTTAAAAATAAATGCGGATATGCAATATATAAAAGATGAGATAACAGAAATTAAGTCTCGTCTTGACAAAATGGAAGAAAGGCTTTACCAACTTAAATAAAATATGACTCTAGTAGATCAAATTACTTTAAACAAAATACAAGAAGTATTTGCAGCAAAGAAATACGCATTCTTTACCAAAGGAAATTACAACTTAAATATTATAGGAGTACGAAGTCCTAATCAAGTAGCTAATAGTTTTGATGACTATATGCTTGTTATATATAAGAAACATGACAAGTGGGTGATTGATGAGTTTACCATTACTACGGATGCCGGACTGTATTGGTTAAAACATCCCATGAATAAGAAAGGAACAGCACTACTTGTTCCTAATCAGTATAGAAGCACATATAAACTTGATGGTCATGGAAGCACACGCTACGAAGCGTTGTGTCAGAGACTAGCTAACGTAGAAGTATATCGTGATGATAATAAAGATCAAATACTTAACTATGATGATGCTACAAAAGAATGGGGTATGTTTGGAATAAACATTCACCGTTCACATCCTTACCATGAGAAAGACACAGTAGATAAATACAGTGCAGGCTGTCAAGTCTTTCAATCTATATATCAGTACAATGACTTTATTGCATTATGCAACACTTCAGCAAGATTGTACGGAAATAGCTTTACATATACCCTTCTTTTAGAAAGTGATTTATTATAATTTAATTTCGTTATCTTTGTAAAAAGATAATACAATGAAATTAAATAAGGAAGAACTTGAACGACTTCAACAATTAAACAACTCGTTTAATAAATTAAAAATAGCTTTAGGTGATCTTGAGATCAAAAGGCATTCAATGTTAACCGAGCTTGATGGACTCAAAGCTATGTTTAGTTCAGAGGAGAAAAAATTTATTGATAAATATGGAGCCGACTCTGTTATTAATTTACAAACAGGTACGGTGACTAAAAAAGAAACCAATGTCAAAGATAAGTAATACTGCATCATATCCTACTGTAACACCTGCAGATGGAGACTTGTTAATAGGAACAGATGTTAATGATAATGATGCAACAAAAACATTCACTATAGGATCTATAAACGCTTTAACACCTGCGGATACTTTATCCGAAGTTTTAACAGCAGGCAATACAGCGACTAATAACATAGTGTTAACAGGTGATATAAGCTGTACTAACTTAACTTCAACTACAGCCATATCAGGAGCTACAGTTACGGGCACTACTTCAGTTACCACTCCATTAGTAGTACCTACTGATATTCAAGATGGATCTACGGCTACAGGTAGTGCAGGTCAATATCTTCGCAAATCATCACCGGGCAATGTATTAGCTTGGGAAACAGTTGGCGATAATACTTTATCTGAAGTGTTGACGGCAGGGAACAGTGCGGCTAATGGAATTACATTGACAGGAGCTACAGGATTTATAACAACTAATGCAAAAAATCTACTAAATGGAAATATTCCTATAAAATTTAATACCCTTTCTGCATATAGAGATGATGCTGCAGCAGGAGCGGCAGGATTAGTAACCGGAGAAATTTATCAAACAGATGCAACTAATCCCACACTTGGAGCAGGAGTGCTAATGGTAAAACAGTAATGGATATTAGAAAGATTTCAGTTGGTCCTGACTATAAGTCGGGAGCCATGCACTATCTTGTAGGGCAGGAAGTGCTTAACGGATCTTACCGTATTCATTTAATACAACTAGATAGGGCTAAACACTCGTTTAAAATTTGGATAATAAAGGACAAAGAAGTAGTTTTATGGAAAGAGTTTACTTCTGATGTTCCCGTATCAATAGAGTATAACATAAACTTTTAATTATGAAAACACGAATAGTATCAAATTATGTAACAACTATTATTGGGTTGTTAATCATGGCATTTTGCCTAGTAATGATTTACACAGAGAAAGCAGACAGCACTGAGATGAGTGGATGGTTAGCAGTATCTTTGTTGTTCTTACGATCTAAAGATTCCTTAATTGCTCTACCTAAAGATGGAGAAAAATAAAGATGACATACTTACTATACGCAATATAATAATAGCGATATTAATTATCTTGTTGTGCATGAGCGGATGTTCTGCAATAAAAAACTATAACAAACTCAAAGACTACGAAAAAGAAATACAGAAATTTCAACTACACGAACAGGAGTTTAAACTTATACAAGATAATAACGGTAAGTTAATTGCTCAACAAGAGCAAGTGATATTAACACAAAAACAGGCTATCAACAATGGATTGATAGCCTATGTTGATTTAAAGAATGTACGAAGTCAAGTAAGAGTTAGGACTGTTACAAAGCTAGATAGTATATTCGTTCCTTTTGTTAAGGACAGTCTTGTTACACAACATGACACAGTCTATATAGATACTAATCAGCACATTGCAGATTTAACTACTCCTAAACAATTTAAAATATCAAAAGAGTTTTTTAATATAGGTGGGCATATCAAGCCTTTGGGAGTGGTATTAGATAGTTTAAACATATTCAATCAAACCAATGTTAGTATTGGCATGAAATCGCAAGGATTTTTTAAAAAACCATTACCTGTTGTAAATGTAGAGCACTCTAATCCATACATCAGAACAACAGGATTAAGTAATGTAATAATAAAAGACGAAAAGAAGTTCTATGATCGAAAGTTATTTTGGTTTGGATTAGGGCTTGTTAGCGGTGTTACAACTACTATTTTTATAAATAAATAAAATCAAATGCGATCACCTGATAGATTTATAGTTCGTCCTATAAAAGGAAAGAGGTATAATAATACCAAAGAGATTGGAGGGCTAGAGTTTATTACTAGCACCTCTGAAGAAGACTTTAAGTTTTCTAATAGAGAAGCTGAAGTAATATCTGTTCCTTTAAATTATAAAGGAGAGATAGAGAAAGGAGATGTTCTACTTGTTCATCACAATGTCTTTAAATTTTATAACGACATGAAAGGCAGAAGACAAAGTGGTAGAAGTTTTTTTAAGGATAATTTATTTTTTATTGAAGATGAACAGTTCTATATGTATAAAAAGAATGGCAAGTGGAAAGCTCATGGAAGGAATTGTTTTATAAAACCATCTGCAGTAAAGAAAAGTTTTATAGATAAGCCGGGTGAGTATGAGCCTTTAATAGGAACAGTGAAATATATTAATGAAGAGTTAATAAAGTTAGGCGTAAAAGAAGGAGATGAGATTTCATTTCAACCTGAAAGCGAATATGAGTTTAGAGTAGATGATGAGATTTTATATAGGATGTTTACAAATAACATTACATTTATAGTATAGAATGGATACGTTTGAGATATTAACACAGTATGGAGTGTTAGGTATATGGGTTCTATATGCTATTACACGTGAGCGTTGGTTGCTCAGAAAGATTGAGGAAATATCTGAAAGGTCTACAAGAGAACGTGAGACATGGCATGAAGAAAGAGAATCATATATTAAAGAGATTGCTATGATACGTCTTGAAGAGAGAAATGCTTTTATAAGACAGATACAAAAAATATTAAATGAAAACAATGGAATCAAATCAACTCAAACTAAAAATAATAGAGGCAGGAAAAAAAGCAGTTAAAGAATTAATAAAAGTTGCTCAAGAAGAAATAATAAAGCCTGACCCTGAAGATGAGCTTGCTGCAGATAGATTAAAGAATGCTGCGGCTACAAAGAAACTAGCCATCATAGATGCGTTTGATATATTAAAGCGTATAGATGAAGAGAAAGAAAGATTAGAATACGAGAGTAAAGGAACAAAACGAACAGACACAAAACAAGGATTTGCAGAGCGAAGATCAAAATAGCTTATACAGAGTAGTAAAGGATTATATCCCTGCTAAAAAAATAGCTCGTTACAACAAGCTAAAGAAATGGGACTATGGATATAATAAGGATTATGATGTAGTTATTATTTCTAAAAACGGCACTATTGGTGAAGTTATTTGTATTAGTGGTTTATACATAGCCCTGCCTTCTATTCCTAGCAAAGTATATTCAAGAAGTAAAAAAACAAGCGAACAGTATTGGGAAAGAAAAGATTATGATCGTAGTTTAAGTAGAATCAATTCTATATTTCAATGGAATGAAATGCCAAGAGAATTTAAAGACAAATGGGTAGACTACATTGAAAAAGAGTTTGATAGCAGGGACGATGGTTATTGGTTTAAAAATAATGGAATGCCTACTTATATTACCGGATCACACTATATGTATTTACAGTGGACCAAGATTGACGTAGGATACCCTGACTACAGAGAAGCCAATAGAATATTCTTTATTTATTGGGAGGCGTGCAAGGCTGACAAGAGATGCTTTGGAATGATATATTTAAAGATAAGACGTTCAGGGTTTTCATTCATGGGTTCAGCAGAAGCTGTCAATACAGCAACTATTGCAAGAGATTCAAGAGTAGGTATCTTGTCTAAAACGGGAGCAGATGCAAAGAAGATGTTTACAGATAAGGTAGTTCCTATATCTCATCACTTGCCTTTCTTTTTTAAACCTATTCAAGATGGTATGGACAAACCAAAGACTGAATTAGCCTACAGGGTTCCTGCCTCTAAGATTACAAAAAAGAATATGTATGATGTAGACAACGAGGAGATTCAAGGGCTTGATACTACAATAGATTGGAAGAACACTGATGACAACTCTTATGATGGTGAGAAGCTATTATTACTTGTACATGATGAGAGTGGTAAATGGCTAAAGCCTAACAATATATTAAATAATTGGAGGGTAACTAAAACTTGTTTAAGGTTAGGTAGTAAGATAATTGGAAAGTGTATGATGGGATCTACATCAAATGCTTTAAGTAAAGGGGGTGGTACTTTCAAAAAACTATATGAAGATTCTAATGTCTTAAAAAGAAACTCTAATGGTATGACAAAGAGTGGTATGTATTCTTTGTTTATTCCTATGGAGTGGAATATGGAAGGCTTTATAGACAGATATGGACATCCTGTATTTAGAACACCTAAGACAGCTATAAGAGGAGTGGATGATGAGATGATTGACTTTGGTGCAGTAAACTATTGGGAGAACGAGGTAACATCTTTAAAAAGTGATCCTGATGCACTTAATGAATTTTATAGACAGTTTCCTAGAACAGAGTCTCATGCCTTTAGAGATGAAAGTAAATCTTCTTTATTTAATCTTACTAAGATATATCAACAGATAGACTATAATGATTCTTTGATACAAGATCATCATACAACAAGAGGATCATTTCATTGGTTGAACGGAGAGAAAGATACTAAGGTAGTATTTAGTCCTGATAAGAGAGGCAGGTTCCTTGTAAGTTGGACACCTGAGAAAGCGTTACAAAATAGAATCATTGTTAAGAATGGAATTAAATATCCTGCCAACGAACATTTAGGGGCGTTTGGTTGTGACTCGTATGATATATCAGGAGTAGTAGGTGGTGGTGGATCTAATGGTGCGTTACATGGTGTAACTAAATTCAATATGGACAATGCTCCAAGTAATGAGTTTTTTTTACAGTATGTTGCACGACCCCAAACTGCTGAGATATTCTTTGAAGAAGTCTTGATGGCTTGTGTTTTTTATGGTATGCCAATACTTGCAGAAAACAATAAACCAAGAATACTTTATCATTTTAAGAATAGAGGTTATCGAGGATTCTCTATGAATAGACCTGATAAAGTTTATACGAAGCTCTCTAAGACCGAAAGAGAACTCGGAGGGATACCTAACACCTCTGAAGATGTAAAACAGTCTCACGCAGCAGCTATTGAGTCTTACATTGAAAAATATGTAGGAATAGATATGGAAGGAACATATAGAGATAGTGATGAAATGGGATCAATGATATTCACAAGGACATTGGAAGATTGGGCAAGATTTGATATAAATAACAGAACAAGGTATGATGCGACAATAAGCTCAGGACTAGCTGTAATGGCTATTCAAAAACACTTATATCAGCCTCAGAAAAAAGAGTCAAAAATAAGCATTAACTTTGCAAGGTATAATAACAAGGGAACAACAAGCGAATTAATAAGATAGATGAAAGACGTTAAGATAAATATATCCTCAGCAGGATTTCCAAATCAGTTTGTGTCTGATGCGGAAAAAGCAACCGATCAATATGGATTGCAAATCGGTCAAGCCATTCAGTATGAGTGGTTTAGAAAAGATGGAAACCAATGTAGATTTTATAATCAGTTTGCAAACTTTAATAGGCTAAGGTTGTATGCTAGAGGTGAACAGTCAATAGCTAAATATAAAAATGAAATAGCTGTTGATGGTGACTTATCTTATTTGAATCTTGATTGGACTCCCGTTCCTATACTCCCTAAGTTTGTAGATATAGTTGTTAATGGTATGTCGGATAGACTATTTAAAGTTAATGCCTACGCACAAGATGCTGTGTCTCAAGCTAAAAGAAGTAAGTATCAGGAGATGGTAGAATCTCAAATGAATGCTAGAGATTTACTAAGCCTAGTTAAAGAGGAGTCAGGAGTAGATCCTTTTATTATGCCTGAAGAAGAACTACCAAAAACAGATGAGGAGCTTAGTTTATTTATGCAGGTTAACTACAAGCCTGCAATAGAGATAGCTGAAGAAGAAGCTATCAATACCTTACTTGAAGCAAATCACTATCAAGATTTAAGAAAAAGATGTGACTATGACCAAATGGTATTAGGTGTATCTATGGCAAAGCATGAGTTCTTACCGGGAGCAGGGGTTAAAGTATCTTATGTAGATCCGGCTAATGTAGTATATAGCTATACCGAGGACCCTCACTTTAAAGATTGTTTCTATTGGGGTGAGATTAAAACACTTCCTATAACAGAGCTTTTAAAAATTGATCAAGACCTAACCAATGAAGACTTAGAAGAAATAAGTAAGTATAGTCAAAATTGGTATAATTATTATAATGTTGCTCAGTTCTATGAGAATAGTTTATTCTATAAAGATACTTGTACTTTATTATACTTTAATTATAAGACAACTCAGAAGACTGTATATAAAAAGAAATACTTTGAAGGAGGGGGAAGTAAAGTAATTGAGAAAGATGATAGCTTCAACCCGCCTGCAGAAATGATGGAAGAGGGTAGGTTTGAAAAGATAGAGAAAACTATTGATGTGTGGTATGAAGGAGTAATGGTGATGGGAACTAATATATTATTAAAGTGGGAGCTTTCAAAGAATATGGTTCGACCTAAGTCTGCAACTCAACACGCTCTACCCAATTACATTGCTGTAGCACCAAGAATGTATAAAGGCAATATTGAATCGCTTGTAAGAAGAATGATTCCGTTTGCTGACTTGATTCAAATAACACATTTAAAAATTCAACAAGTATTATCAAGAGTAGTACCTGATGGTGTATTTATAGATGCTGATGGATTGAATGAGGTAGATCTTGGAACAGGTAATGCTTACAATCCTGAAGATGCATTAAGATTGTATTTCCAAACAGGTAGTGTTATTGGTAGAAGTTATACTCAAGATGGTGAGTTTAATAATGCAAGAGTTCCTATTCAAGAATTAAACAGTAACTCAGGAGCAGGTAAATTAAATATGTTGGTTAATAACTACAACCATTACTTAAATATGATTAGAGATGTGACAGGACTTAATGAAGCAAGAGATGGTTCATCACCTAATCCTAATTCATTAGTTGGTTTACAAAAACTTGCAGCTTTAAGTTCTAATACAGCAACAAGACATATCCTAAACAGCAGCTTATATATGATGAGAACTTTAGCTGAAGGACTTACATATAGAGTAGCAGATATATTAGAGTATGCCGACTTTGCTGATGAGTTTGCAAATCAAATAGGCAAGTACAATGTAGCGAGACTTGAAGATATAAAAGATCTTTACATATATGACTTTGGTATTTTTATAGAGGTTAGTCCTGATGAAGAAGAGAAAGCTATGCTTGAGCAAAACATTCAGATGGCATTGTCTCAAAAAGATATTAACCTTGAGGATGCTATTGACATTAGAGAAGTTAAAAACATAAAACTTGCTACTCAACTATTAAAGGTTAAAAGAAAGCAGAAGCAAGAGCACGATGACTTTATGGCTATGCAGGCACAGCAGATGCAAGCACAACAACAAATGCAAGTGCAGCAAATGGCTGCTCAAGCTGCACAAGAAAAGATTCAGGCTGAAACACAATCTAAGATTCAAATAAAAGAAGCTGAAATACAGTTTGAGGTACAGAAGATGCAAGCTGAAGCACAACTTAAACGTGAGTTAATGGCTGAAGAGTTTGCTTACAATCAAGAGCTAAGGGGAATGAGTGAAGCTGCTTTACAGGAAAGAGAAACACAAAGAGAGGTGGCTAAGTCTGACAGGATAACACAACAGAACAATCAACAGTCTAAATTGATCAATCAAAGGAAGAATAATTTACCTCCTCAAACCTTTGAATCTAATGAAGATAGTTTAGATGGATTTGACCTTGCAGAATTTTCTCCAAGGTAGCTTAATTAAGTTGTGTTTTTTTTGTTTAACTTTGTAGTAAAATTTAATTAAATGGAAATAAAAGTAAAAGCAATAGAAGGGAGTGGCGAAAAAAGCACTCAAGAAGTAGAAAAAGAATTACTTGAAAAGCACGAAGAACAACTTGAAGATTCTTCAGTTGAAGTGCAAGAAAAAACGGAAACTCCTGTAGAGGAAATTCCACAAGTGGAATCGAAAGAGGAAACAAAAGAAAAAGCATCCTTAACGGATGATGACGTTCTTTCATATATTGAGAATAGGTACGGAAAGAAAATCAATTCATTTGATGAGTTGATGACAGAGCGTGAGACATCAGAAGAATTACCTGAAGATGTAGCCGCTTACTTTAAGTACAAAAAAGATACAGGTCGTGGCATTGAAGATTATGTTAAGTTACAACGAGACTTTGATTCAATGGAAAGCGACCATTTGTTAGCTGAATACTATATGGCTACAGAAGAAGGTTTAGACCGAGAAGATGTAGAAGATATGGTAGATGAGTTTTCGTATGACGAAGACATTGATGACGAGAAGGACATCAAGAAAATGAAGCTAGCAAAGAAAAAAGAAATTGCAAAGGCTAAGAAGTTTTTCAATGAGCGGAAGGAAATGTATAAACAACCCCTTGAGTCAAGTACGGTTGGAATGTCTGATGAAGCCAAGAAACAACTAGAAGAGTACAAGCAATATGTAGACAATGCAAAGTCGTATGAAGAGGAGAACAAGCGTAAGAGCGAGTGGTTCGTAAAGAAGACAGATGAAGTGTTTGACAATGAGTTCAAAGGTTTTGAGTTCAAGTTAGATGACCGAAGCGTTACTTACTCTCCTGCAGATGCAGCAGAACTGAAGAAGGCACAGATGACTCCAATGAATTTTGTAAATAAATACTTGGATGAAAATGGACTAATGAAGGATGCAGCAGGATACCACCGGGCATTATCTATAGCTATGAACCCTGAGAGGTTTGCTAAGTTCTTTTATGAGCAAGGTAAATCAGAAGCGGTAGACGGAGTGATGCGTAAACAAAAGAATGTCAACATGACAACACGTAAAGCACCTGAGACTGTTAACAAAGGGGGATTACAAATTAAAGCTATGAATCCTGATTCAGGACGAGGGCTTAAAATTAGAAGTATAAAAAGAAAATAAAAACAATTTAAAAATTAAAAAAAATGGCAGTTTTAGCAACACCGGGATTTGACTTACAACCAAGTGCACAACAGGTCCCAACATCAACAAACTACATTACCGATTTTGATTTCATGAATCAGTATCTACCTGATACTTATGAAAAAGAATTTGAAAGATATGGTAATAGAACAATCGCATCTTTCCTTAGAATGGTAGGAGCAGAGATGCCTACAAACTCAGACCAAATAAAATGGGCAGAGCAAGGACGATTACACATAAAATATACTAAAGTAGGAGCGGCAGCCGCAGGTACCGGATTAAATAGTATGGATATACAAATTAATGACGATGCTGTCCCTGCAGGCTTAGTAGCTCCAAACGGAACAACAGCAGGTACTCCTTTCAACGCTACAAATGGTATAGCTCTTAGAGTTGGACAAACAGTTATGTTAGTTCCAAATGCAGGGGGTGCAAGTAACAAAGCAGTAGTTACAGCAACTGACTTAGCTAACAAACAAGCTACCTTACATTTTTATGAAGGAGCAGGTTTAGCAGTAGCAGGTACAGGAATTGGTAATGCTGATTACACTCTATTTATATATGGTTCTGAATTTAAGAAAGGAACAGCAGGAATGTCAGGAAGCCTTGAAGGTGATGACTTTATCTTTGCTAACAATCCTATCATTATCAAAGATACTTATAAAGTATCAGGTTCTGATATGGCTCAAATCGGATGGATTGAAATTTCAACTGAAGATGGAGGCACAGGATACCTTTGGTATTTAAAGTCTGAACATGAAACAAGACTACGTTTTGAGGATTACCTAGAAACAGCAATGATTGAAGCAGTTCCTGCTGCAGCATTATCAGGTGCTTTAGCACAAGGATTTATAGGATCTGAAGGTATCTTCCATGTTGTAGAGAACAGAGGTAATGTATGGGGTGGAGGAAACCCTGTAGCATTAGCTGACTTTGATGCAGTTATCCAAAGATTAGACAAGCAAGGTTCTATTGAAGAAAATGTTATCTTCTTGAATCGTCAGTTTAGTTTTGATATGGATGATATGTTAGCAGCTCAAAACTCTTACGGAGCAGGTGGTACGTCTTACGGACTATTTGATAACGATGAGGAGATGGCTCTTAACTTAGGATTCTCAGGATTCAGAAGAGGATATGACTTCTACAAAACAGATTGGAAATACTTAAATGATCCAACAATGAGAGGTGGTATCACAGGAGCAGGCGTAGGAATCAATGGACTATTAGTTCCTGCAGGTTCAACTTCTGTATATGACCAAATCCTTGGAAAGAATGCAAAACGTCCTTTCCTTCATGTACGTTACAGAGCTTCTGAAACAGAAGACAGACGATACAAATCTTGGGTTACAGGTTCAGCAGGAGGAGCAAGAACTTCTGACGATGACTTTATGCAAGTAAACTTCTTATCTGAAAGAGCAGTTTGTACGCTTGGAGCGAACAACTTCTTCTTATTCAAAGACTAAGAACACATATAAGGGGAGGGTTAATTCCCTCCCTTTTTTTATTATAAATTTTAAATCAAATCAAATGAAAACAAAAAAACAAGCACCTACTGCAAAACAGTATAGGTTAAAACAAAAAGCAGCTCCTTTATCTTATTTACTTCCTACAAGACATACAAGGAGAGCACCATTACTTTATTTCGATAAAGACAAAAACATAAACAGACCTTTAAGATATTCATCTAACCAAAAGAGTCCTTTCGAGGATGAGCAGGATGGAAACTTTATAATTGAGCCAATCATTTTTGAAGATGGTTTTTTAACAGTTCCTGCAAACAATCCTGTTCTTCAACAATTCTTATACTATCATCCGCAAAGAGATATTGTATTTGAGGAGGTGGACAAAGAAAGAGATGCTAAAGAAGTGGTGGAAGAATTAAATGCAGAAGTAGATGCTTTAATTAAAGCAAGACAACTTACTTTAGAACAATTAGAGAATGTGTCACGCATATTGTTTAATGTTGACGTATCTAAAGTTTCAACAGCAGAATTAAAAAGAGATGTGCTTATATATGCACGTAATGAACCTGAAAACTTTTTAGAAGTATTATCGGATCCTGAGTTAGACCTTCAAGCTAAGGTAGCTATATTCTTTGAAAAAGGATTGCTTGGATTTAGAAATAAACAAAAAGATGTTTATTTTAATACATCATCAAATAAAAAGAGAATGTTGACTATTCCTTATAACGAAGATCCTTACTATGTAGTTACTTCATACTTACAAAGTGATGATGGTATTGATGCATTAAAGATGCTTGAAAGCCATCTAGAAGACTAGATTTTTTTATGTATCTTTGTGTGGAGAATATTCTCATATAACGCATAAATTTTTTTATCATGCAAAAGTATTTAAGTATTTTAGTTAAGAACGAGCAAAGACAACTTGCCGGAATCAGTGAAGCTGTAATTGTTGAGCAAGCATCAACAACAAAAGTAGAAATAATTTACTCTTCAGGAAAGAAGATTGAAATCAACCATGATACTATGGCTGCTAATAATGAAGAAATTAGAGATGCTGTTGAAGATGCAATGATAACTGCATTAAGACTATCTTGGCAAAACCCATCTTTTGAGTTAGATTTATCTACGATTAATAATGCAGCAGGAAATCCTGTAGAAGTAACAAGTTTATCTTTTGCTTAATTATTAAACTTTTCAAAAACAATTAAGAGGTTCTCAAAAAGTAGAGCCTCTTTTTTTTTTACTTATCTTTGTAAAAAGATCACAAATGATAAACTCGATCAGAAACACTGTACTATCCATTATAAATAAAAATAACTATGGATATATTTCTCCTTCGGACTTTAATCTATTTGCTAAACAAGCACAGTTAGATTTGTTTGAAGATTATTTTTACACGTACAATTTTCAAATCAACAAAGAAAACGCAAGAAGATCAGGGACAGGCTATGCTGATATAAAGAAAGGATTAGCAGAAGTAATTGAATCTTTTTCAGTTAGTGATAACTTAACCTATATTGCTGCTAGTAACTTTAGAGCTCCTACTGCCGCTACTACGGGTAGTGATTACTATCTTATTAATAAAGTTCTATTTAATAATGGTACTAAGTTAAAGGAAATGGAAAAGGTAACGCATACTAAAATAACAATGCTTAATAATTCTTTGCTTACTGCACCCAATGAAACATTTCCTGCATATACTTTAGAAGGAGATGTTATAACTGCATATCCCACTACTATTAACGCTTTTGGTCAAGTTAACTGTCAATACTTTAGGTATCCTAAAGATCCTAAGTGGACCTATGTAGTTCTTGCAAGCGGAACACCTGTATTTGATTCTACACAACCTGACTTTCAAGATTTTGAATTACCTTTATCTGACGAGCCATACTTGGTAGCAAAGATATTAGAATACGCAGGTATATCTATAAGAGAAACTGAAGTTTATCAATTTGGTAAAACAGAAGAAACACAAAACATTCAAGAAGAAAGTAGATAACAATGGCATATTTAACTCAGTATCAATACTATGAAAATGCAGGAGTAGCTCCTACAAATACTAATTGGGGTTCATACCAATACATTAGTTTAGAAGATGTTGTTAACAACTTTATGTTAATGTATAGTGGCAACCACGAACTAATAAACAACGAAGAAAGATATAAGATTTTATTCCATGCTAAAAGAGCAATACAAGAATTAAACTATGATGCGTTTAAAGAAATTAAAACATTAGAGCTTACAGTATGTGATTTAGTAAGGTTTGTTCTTCCTTCAGATTATGTTAATTGGGTAAGAATATCTTTATATAAAGATGGTGTTCTAAGACCAATGACAGAAAACATTCAAATAAATGGAGCAAAAGCATACCTACAAGACAATGATTGTAATATATTGTTTGATGTAAATGGCAATGCACTATCTCCTCAATATTCAGAGCTTGACTTTGATAGAATAACAGGATCAAAGAAAAGTATCTATCTTAACAAGTTAAGTCCTTATGACGGAAGAGAAGGTTATTGCTGTGATGGTAATTGGTATTTTGATTACAATATCGGTGCTAGATATGGATTGAATACTGAGACCGCTAACAATAATCCTACATTTAGAATTGACAACAAAGCAGGAGTTATTAACTTTAGTTCGGAAATGTCAGGAGAAACTTGTATATTGGAATATGTTTCTGATGGTATGGAAGGTGGAGTAGATGCAAACATTACAGTTAACAAATTGTTTGAAGATTTTATTTATGCCTATATTCAATATGCTATTTTAAATAGTAAGGTTGGAGCACAAGAGTATATAGTGCGTAGAGCACAGAAAAACAAATCAGCTTTACTGCGTAATGCTAAAATCAGAATCAGTAATATACATCCGGGTAGACTCTTAATGAATCTACGAGGAAGAGATAAATGGATAAAGTAATATGCCTAATTTAAAAAGGAATTTTATAAAAGGTAGAATGAACAAGGCTGTCGATGAGAGACTTGTGCGTGATGGCGAATACATTGATGCAATGAATGTTCGTCTTGGTTCTACTGAAGAGACAGAGATTGGCTCAGTAGAAAACTCAAAAGGAAATTTACTTGCTACACCTGCTCTTATATCTTTTAATGGCTATGAGCTTAGTACATCAGCAAGATGTATAGGAGCTTATGAGGATGGTGTAAATGAAACTTTATATTGGTTTGTAACTGATTCTGACTTTAACACATCAGGAGCATCTACAGGTAAGTTAGATTTAATTCTTTCTTTCAACATACAAACAAATGTTGTTACCTATCATGTGATAAGTATTAATGATGGAGGCGGAGTAAACACCACCTTAAACTTTAATTCAAAGTATCTTATTACAGGAGTAGACTTAATAGATGATATGTTATTTTTTACGGATGACCTAAATCCTCCTAGAAAAATAAATGTTACTAAAAGCTATCCTACACCTACACCCTCAGGTCCAACAGGAATAGATGATCCTACTTTAGCTGAAGACATATTGGTTATCAAAGCACCACCTGTAGCTTCTCCTACTTTTACTTTGTTTAATTCAGGATCTCAAGATAATTTTTTAGAGAGAAGATTTATTTGCTTTGCATATAGATATAGATATGAAGACAATGAATATAGTGCTACCTCACAATTTTCAGATGTGGCTTTTTCAAGTAGAGCTTTTGGATTATCTTTTTCTAACTTTCTTAATTTAGGTATGTTAAATCTTTTTAACACAGCAACCGTTACTTACAACACAGGAGGTCCGTTGGTTAAAGGAATTGATTTACTATTTAAAGAAGCAGACAACACAACCATTCGTGTTATTGAAAAGATTGAGAAGTTTGAGAATGGGGCTCAAGTAATAGCTGATAATATTGATAGAACATTTGAGTTTGATAACAGTCGTATATATACAGTATTACCTTCATCAGAGATATTAAGATTATATGATAACGTGCCTAGATTTGCAAAAGCACAAAGTATAATGGGTAATCGTTTGATGTATGGAAATTATATAGATGGATATAATTTAATAGACAAGAACGGAAATGATTTGCGACTTGATTATCTTACAGAGCTTCACACCGAAGCCATAGACTTTGTATCTATTCCAAATACAAGTGTAACATTATCTACTCAGGCATATCCTTTTGGAACACCATCAGGGAATAATGTAGCGACCTTAGATTTATCAGGGTTAGCCTTAACAGAGGGAACTGTATTCAGTTTTTCTTTGGAGTTTACTCATGATAGTTTTGTAGGAACTTCTCTTGGGGCACAAACTACAAATAAAGAAATTTCATTTGCATTTACTTTACAGCAAAACTATACTTCAGTACAAGCAATGATAAACAGTATTGAATTTAAAAATGCTATAGGCGTAACAGGGGATGTCCTTACTCCTATAAGTAATGCTTGTAATGGAACTTCTTTTACTGATAATATGAGGTGTGTTTTGCCAAGCACTTTAACAACATATTCTAAAAGCACCACAGGATTAACAGGGTTTAGTATAACAACTCCGGAAGGAATGTGGCAAGTAGGAGCATCAGGATCCAATAATTTTGTAGTAAAATTACTAGCTGCAAACTTTGTGGACTCAGCAGGTTTAACAACAATAGAGCTTTATAAAATACTCACTGTTAATGCTTCTTGGAATGATACCACAAATGCTAGAAGCCTACATAGCGATAGAGACTATGAGGTGGGCATTGTATATATGGATGAATTTAACAGAGCTACTACTGCATTAGTAAGTGATAACACAAATACTGTTCATGTTCCTTGTGATAATTCAGATTTACAAAATCAAATAAAGGTTACTCTTGATCCTACTATGCTTGCTCCTGCGTGGGCAAAGAGATATAAGTGGGTATTAAAACAAGACAAAGATACTTATGAAACTATTTTTTCTGCATTTTTTGTGAAAGATCCAAATAGTAATTATGTATGGTTTTTAGTTGAAGGAGAGAACGCAAACAA
>CETF01062240.1_pt1 | contig 19627 bp, 17 predicted proteins | sample 326991 | NCBI WGS metagenome assembly CETF01 (sample SAMEA2622331, study PRJEB7988) | marine metagenome | biome: marine biome (ENVO:00000447); feature: surface water layer (ENVO:00002042); material: "saline water (ENVO:00002010), including plankton (ENVO:xxxxxxxx)" | depth 5 m | reverse complement strand
TTACGCAACCGGCAGACAAAGCGGTGTTCCTAGATGCAAGTGGCAACATTTCCATCCCCGGCACAATCGATGGTCGCGACCTTGCCACAGATGGCTCTAAGCTAGACGGTATTGCTGCCAGCGCAACCGCGAACCCAAATGCGCTAGACAATGTATCGGAAGATTCCAGCCCCCAACTAGGCGGGAACCTTGATGTTGTTACACACGACATCGTGTCAACCAGCAACAGAAACATCGATATCCTGCCGGACGGCTCTGGTGTGGTGAACCTCGACGGTGATGGGTCGTCAGGCGGCGTGTCTGTATCTGACGGTCAAATCGACATTCGCACGGGCACAGGCGCAGTGTCGAAAGTCAAATTCTACTGCGAAAGCAGCAACGCTCACGCTCAAACCCTGCAAGCACAACCGCACTCTGCGGCATCCTCTGCCGTCCTGACCCTGCCGGAAAACACGGGCACTCTGGTTGGTACGGGTGACAGCGGCACAGTAGCAACGGGTATGATTGCGGATGATGCAGTCAATGCTGACAAGCTGGCTAACACAGCAGTCACGGCTGGCAGCTATACCTCAGCGGATATTACGGTGGATGCACAAGGCCGCATCACTGCAGCAGCTAATGGTTCTGGTGGGGGCGGCGGTTCAAGCGACAGCTTCAAGACTATTGCGGTCAGTGGTCAGAGCAACGTCGTGGCGGACAGTGCCACAGACACGCTGACCTACGTTGCTGGCTCAAACATGACAATAACGACAGATGCGTCAACCGACACGATTACGTTTGCCAGCGGTAGTAGTGGCAGCAGTATCAGTGACACCGGCATTACATTCGAGGGTGCAACAGCCGACGACTTTGAAACCACTCTGGCGATTGAAGACCCCACGCGTGACAATACGATCACGGTTGGTGATTTGTACGATGGTCACATTGCGTTGCTGCGTACAGAAACGGGTGAAAACGGGGATAGTGGCACAGCCATTAGCGATGATAATACAGTTATTATCAATTCAAGAATTGACACTATTGGTAATTCAACGGGCAGTGCATTAGGTAGCGGTTCAATCAGAAATGTCGCAATCGGTCCAAGTGCTTTAGGGAATGCATCGGGTTCGGTGGACGACTACAACATTGCGATTGGTTATTCTGCCGCATTTAATCCACAATCGGCTGCGGATGCCATCACTGCGGTAGGTTACGCCGCTGGTTATGAGGCTGGTAGTAGGTCTACAGCCGTAGGCTATCAAGCCTTGTATAACACTGCCGCGAATGGCGGAGCCTTCGGGGCCACTGCGGTAGGGTATCAAGCAGGTGATTTTCAAATATCAGGTGACTATGGCGTCTATATCGGGCATGGTGCTGATACTTACTACAATAATTCCAGCAACGGTGTAGCGATTGGTTACAGCACGAGGCACGTCTATACCGGTGGCACAAGCGTAGGCGCATATGCTGGCGGCAGTCAGAGTGGACAATCCGACTACTGTACCCTGATAGGATATCTAGCCGGTTATGATCTAGACGGTGGTGATAGGTTAACGTTCGTCGGGTATCAGGCCGGAAGGCTAGGCGGCTCGGGAAGTGATAATACTGGCGTTGGCTTGAATGCTTCGTATAGTCTAAACGGCGGAGCTTATAATACTTCAGTAGGTAGTTATGCTTTAGAGGACATAACTACGGGTGATTATAATGTTGCCATCGGGTATAAGGCGGGACAGCAGTTTACAACAACAGACTACAATACTTTTGTAGGGGCAGAGTCCGGAAACGGTGTTGGCACTGGTAACGACAATACTGGCGTTGGTTATAGAGCTTTGTATTCCCTGACCAGTGGGTTTGACAATACTGGAGTTGGTTGGAAAGCTTTAGCCGCGTGTACTGGAGGTGATCGTAATACCGCTCTCGGTTACAACACTGGGGACAATCTTCAAACAGGCAATAAAAACACTCTCATAGGTCACAGTGCTGGCGACATTTTAGCTTTCGATGGCGATAACAACACTTGTATTGGTTACAATTCAAACCCAGCGGGAGGAAACTTGAGTAATTCAGTTACTCTTGGCGATGCAAATATTACTAACCTACGCTGCAACGACACCTCTATACAGTCGTTGTCAGACGAGCGTGACAAAACAAATATCCAAGACATTCAATACGGATTGAGTTTCATAAACGATCTGCGGCCTGTGTCTTTTACATGGAACCGCCGCGATGGCACTATGGGAGATCGCAAGCAACTCGGCTTTATTGCACAGGAGCTTGCAGACGTTGAGTTAGATCACGCTTCAGCAGACTATACCCACCTTGTTAGTTGGGAAAACCCTGAGAAGCTCGAAGCCAGTCCCATGAAAACCTACCCGATTTTGGTCAAGGCAATCCAAGAACTGTCTGCCGAAGTAACTGCGCTAAAGGCGCGAGTAGCCACGTTAGAAGGAGCTTAACAAATGGCTGTAAATGAACTCGACAGGGATTATCTTCGCCTGTTGCACACCTGCGATAATATCGAAAATGTAATCGGCGGGATGAAACTTGAAAATGAAACTGACGCCACAAAGAAGAAGTCTGTTGGCGGCATGGTTATGTATCTCGAAGCAGAGGTTCTTGACGACAAGTACACAACTGGCGGCAAAGACATGACCCGCATCAACTCTGTGATAGCCAGCGGACGCACGTACTGGAAGTCATAAATGTCCTTTTCTTCGGCCCCGTTTTCATCTGCTTCCTTTTCTGAATTTGATGAGGGCTTCGTTCGAGCAACAGCATCCGTTAGTGGTTCCGCATCCGTATCTGGTAGTGCCTCTGTAACCGTTATCGTAACTGCTTCTGCTAGTGCGTCGGGGTCGTCGAGTGGTTCAGCAACCGGACAACACAGTCCGTCTGCATCCGTTTCGGGTTCTGCCACCATTGTTGGTGCCGCACTCCGCATAGGGGATGCGTCAGCAGAAGTATCCGGATCAACAACCTCTATTGTAGGTGGACCGCAAGTAATTGCAGCGGGGGCTGCTTCGATAGCCGGAGCAGGCACAGTTTCTGGCACGGGCTTCAGGTCGTTCCGGTTCGATTCCGCCCTCTACGAGCGTGATCGTGTTGCTTTCGTCACTCAAGAACTTGCACGAGAAGTTGCAGTCGGCAAACCAACACAGCATGTTCTGTATGTGGTGCAAGACGCCCAGCGTGTCGTACTTGTTCCTGAAGATAAAACACGAACGGTGATCGTATCGCAACCCGTTCAAAGATTAGCAAAGGTAGCGTAAAGATGGCACTTCGTTGGCCTGATAAAGACCCTGATGAACTCCTAGACTACACTGTAGACTGGTCCCGTTATCTCGACACGCTAACCATTGCGTCTGTTGAGTGGCGGTACGTGTTTAGCGAAGATGTTACTATAAGCACTGTTCTACGGAAAAAGGGAACAGAGTCTGACGCTTTGTCTGCCAGTTCTAACATCGATACGAAAGGCGACGACGATCCCAGCACATCTGAGGATGAGTCAAATCCTGTGGGCGGACTAATCGTCAACAGCATACCCGCACCGACAAGCACGACTGCTTCTATTGTGTTGCAGGGTGGGGTGGCAAACAAAGACTACACTTTGATATGCGAGATTACAACCAGCACCTCTGCCAAAACGAGTGCGGCAATCGTTACGAAGCGACTTATCAATTTGCGAGTGAGGGAGCGTAACTGATGCCCTACAACTATCTTGACATTGTAAATGAAGTCAGCAGGCGGCTAAACGAAACCGAGTTGACAAGCACGAATTTTTCGACTGCAAAAGGCTTTTACTCGACTATCAAGGATTCTGTTAATTCATCAATTCATGACATCAACCAGTATTATCTCTACTGGCCCTACAACCACAACTCGGATGAAATCACTCTGGTTGCCGGGGAGACCCGTTACTCGTTTGCAGACGAGGCTAAGTATGTGGATTTCAACACATTCCGGGTAAAGCGTGACAGTAGCTTGAACGTAGGCAGCGCACGTAAGCTGCGTAAGATCACCTATGTCGAGTACGTCGAGCGGTACATCGATCAAGAAGACGAAACAGATACGTCAAAAGGCGGTGTTCCAGAATTTGTATTTCGTTCGCAAGACGGCTACTTTGGCATCGTGCCCATGCCCGACAAGGCATACGCCGTAGAGTATGAATATTTTATGCACCCTGTAGGTTTGTCGCTTCACGATGACGTGCCCACGATCCCGGAACCGTACAAACACGTGATTGTAGATGGGGCTATGTACTACTGTTACATGTTCCGCGACAACATGGAAATGGCGTCCATAACCAAAAACAAGTTTGATGAAGGCATGAAGAACATGCGTAAGATACTTGTAAACGAAAACTATTATGTGAGGGCAACCTAAATATGCCTGATCGTTGGCAGACATACGGAATAGAATTTCGTGGTGGTTTGATATCGAACCTCAGCCCTCTGCAGCACGGTGTTGCTGCTCCCGGTTCAGCCCGTGTTATGAATAACTACGAGCCGTCCACACAAGGCGGCTACAGGCGTATTGAGGGATTTACCAAATACAACACAAACGAGGTCACAGGACAGGGAAATGTTCTGGGAGTGGTCTTGTACAACGATACGGCTGTTGTGGCGCGGGATCAGTCGGCAGGTAATCCAAGACTTTACAGCGCAAGCAAGGGGTCGGGTTCGTGGACAGATTTGTCTGCAGAGGTGGCCACCGCAGTAGTAAACGGGACCGTTAGCAGTAATACAAATGTCGCTGTTGACGGGAACTCCGGCACCATTGAGGTAGGTGATACGGTCACGGGCACTGGTATTTCGGGAACCGTGACGGTAAGCACTGTCACAGATCAGAACAATATTGTGCTGAATACGGCAGTTTCTCTTTCTGACGACGTGGCTTTAACTTTTACAAAGCCTGTTTTGACGTTAGGTGCAAATTCAGGAAAAGTACGATTTGCAAAGTACAACTTTGACGGCACTGACAAGCTGTTTATCGTAGATGGTGTAGGGTACCCGTTTGTTTTGAGCGGGACCGCTGCAAGCGGATTAACTCAACTGTCAACCCCTACCGACATCCAAGGTGCAGGTTTTGTAGTAGCCTTTAAGAACCACATTTTCGTTGCGAATGGTCAAAATGTTGTTTATTCAGCCCCATACTCCGATAGTGACTTTACAGATGGGTCTGGCGGTGGTATAATCAACATAGGTGCAACTGTAACTGATCTAATTGTTTTTAGGGAACAGTTGATCATTTTCGCAGAGGACAGGATTTTACGGCTAGTCGGCAGCAGTCAACTAGATTTTCAGCTACAACCGATTGCAGATGATATAGGTTGTGTGGAGCCAGATACGGCACAGGAAATATCTGGAGACATCATATTCTTGGGGCCGGACGGTTTGCGTACGGTTGCGGCCACGGAACGAAATCAGGACTTTGAATTGGCGTCTGTATCCAAGCCTATTCAAAAGCAGATGGTTCAACTGACATCCCGAAACAGTTCTTTTGCATCTGTAGTTATCCGGGAGAAGTCCCAGTATAGACTTTTTGGGTTCACAAGGTCGGTTGCAGCGGGAACATCCAAAGGAATTATTGGCACACAACTTCAAGGCGAACGGGGAGTAGGCTTAAACTGGGCAGAGACAACGGGCATCAAGGCGTTTGTTGCAGATTCCACTTACACAGGCACGACAGAAACCATCCTGTTTGCAAATAACGATGGTTATGTGTATTTGATGGAATCGGGAAATAGCTTTGACGGGGACTCTATCCCTTCGACTTTCTCTACGCCATACTTTCCGATTAGTGATGCAAAGCTCCGCAAGACTATCTACAAGGCAACAATTTATACAGAGTCTCAGGGTACAGTCGCTTTATCCCTAAACTTAAAATACGATCTGAGTGAAGAGGGGGTTATTGAGCCAAACACTCTTCAGTTGGAAAACACATCATCTGCAGGCGGTGTGTTTATCTTTGGAGCGCCAAATGTACAGTTTGCAGACGGGGCCAAGATAAACAATGGTGGCGGATATTCGACAGGCGCATCAAGTATGGTTGTTGATTTAATGTCGTTGGACAGTACCTCATCCCCGACCCTAGCTTCCGGGGATACATTTCAGATTATAACGAGCAGCGCATCGTCTGCAAACTTTAAAAAGACGTACACCCTATCCAGCACCCCCACAATAACAGGTGATGCAACTGTAACTCCGTCTACGGCAACAACCACTCTTGCATTTACTCCAACTTTAGCAGCCGACGTATCAGACAACGACAGCATTATTTTCACCAGCGTTGGCGGGATTGACAATACTTCAGTGTACAGTGGAGAAAGTTTGAAGTCGATCTTTGACAGCCAAACATTGGGGTCGGGGTTCACCGTATCTTTGCAATTTAGCAGCACAGATACCAATCCACCCTATTCACTCGACTCAGCAGTTCTTGAATACGGCCAGTACGGAAGAAGGTAAAACACTATGGCAGGCTATACACGAAACGATACAGCAGGCAACATCGCAGATGGTAACATAATCAGCGCGGCTCCTATCGACGGAGAGTTTGACGCTATTGAAAGCGCGTTTAATTCATCAACAGGACACACCCACGATGGCACTGCAGCTAACGGGGGTCGCGTAACCAAGCTGGGGCCGTCCGGAGAACTCACGCAAGCTGGCAGTGCGCTGACAGTGACAACAAGTGTTGAGGTTTCAACAGATAAGCACATCCAATTCCGAGACAGCGGGATCACGGTTAAGTCTGGTGCTGATGGTCAGTTGGATATCGATGCAGATGGCGAAGTTGAGATTGTTTCGCCTACTGTAGATATAGACGCCTCTACAGCCGTCACTATCGATACAGCAACCCTGACTATTACGGGTGCTGCTAACGTGACAGGTGATCTCGACGTTGATAACATTAACATCGATGGTAACACCATTATTTCAACAGACACTGATGGCAACATTGCTCTCACCCCTAATGGAACTGGTGAAGTAGACATCAGCAAAGTAGACATTGACAGTGGTGCGATTGACGGCGTGACACTCGGTACGAACAGTGCCGTCACTGAGGCGCAGATTGATAACATCAACATCAACGGCAACGCAATCACCTCTACAGATACAAACGGTAATATTGCTCTCACGCCCAATGGAACTGGCGACGTGCAACTTGACGCTGATACTATCCGTGTCGGCGACAGCAACGCTGACGTTACAATCACAACGAACGGTACAGGCGATCTTACGCTGAATACCAACGCCGGTACAGACTCCGGATCGATTGTAATTGCGGATGCCGCAAATGGTGATATCAGTCTGTCCCCTAATGGTACAGGCACAGTTGTAATTAACACAGACCTCGACGTAGACAATATCAACATCAACGGTAACACCGTTTCCTCTACGGATACGAATGGTAATATCGTAATCGCTCCGAATGGAACCGGCGACGTGCAACTCGACGCAGACACGGTTCGTGTCGGTGACAGTAACGCCGATGCTACAATCACCACAAACGGTACAGGTGATTTGACCCTCAGCACAAACTCCGGCACGGACTCTAGCACTATTGCCATAGCTGACGCGGCAAATGGGGACGTTACACTCGACCTGAACGGCACGGCTAACCTTAACGTAGATAGCTCAAGCACATCCGGCAAGATACTTTATACGCTGACAGAGGCCAGTGCCACGGCAGGGCCTGTTTTAGATTTGTTCAGAAGCAGCAGTTCTCCTGCTGACGATGATGAACTGGGTCAAATTCAGTTCAGCGGTAAAGATAGTGGCGGGGGAACAAACACTTACGCAACTATAACGGGACAAATTGAAGACGCCTCTGCCGGAAGTGAAAACGGAATTATAAAGTTTGATGTAGAGGGAATTACCACAGACTACGGCCACGGCATATATGAGTCTCTGGCTATCCGTGCCGGAAGCGGCGGCTTCCCTATTGTGTATTTTGGGCACGGATCAACCCAGCTACAATGGCACAAATGGGGTGGCAATTCTTCAAACGGAAGCTTGACCTTAAGACCGGCTGCACCAGCAGTTAACAACGATAGAACGATAGAACTTCCGGATCAGAGCGGCATACTGGGATACGTTGCACTCAGTACCACAACCGTATCGTCTGCAGTGGCAGATATCACATTTGATAATCTAAGCACAACATTTGATACGTTTGTATTCCACATGAATCTTCACCCGGCCACAGACAATGTAGGACTCAGGGCACAATTCTTGGATTCTTCTGGAACCGCGATTTCTGGGGCGTCGGATTACGGTTACGGTTACCATGTGAATCAGGCAATCATTGGGGCTGATAACAGCGAAGCTCATATGAGGCTTGGACATCAGGCTATTGGCAATGGGTCTCACGAGGGACTTAGGATATCCGGAACGCTGATGGGTAGAAACTACGCAACTGGCACAACCGACTCTATGCCCCCTGTATTTTTCGGTCAGTATCAAAGTTTTGATCAAGCAGCGACTCCTCAAGGCGGAGCCTTTAATGGTGGTCTAGGTTCTGCAAATCAACAAACGATTAGAGGAATTAAATTCTTCTTTGATTCTGGCGATATTGAAGCGGGTTCAATTAGCATATTTGGTATCCAAGCAAACTAAATAGCAAGAGGTAACTATGAAAAGATTGGTCGTGGATTTTTCAGATGCTAACGATGGCGGGGCTTACACGGGTTCGCAGGTCGTCGATTTAACATCCGATGAAATTTCTGAAAAAGAATCGCAGAGCCGCTCGGATGAGCAGCGGGGACTAGATGTGATAAGACTGGAACGTGATAAGCGTTTGTCCGAAACCGATTGGTGGGCTTCCTCAGATCGCACAATGACAGCAGAAGAAACTGCTTATCGCCAAGCCTTGCGCGACATAACAAAAACGCACAACAATCCACGCACCGTGGTGTGGCCTACCAAGCCGTAATTCTATGAGGCTAGAGCAAACAGTGGAACCCCTTCTCAAGACACAGCTAGAACTAGAGGCACACGAAAAAGAGTGTGCTATCCGGTATGCTGCGGTTCAAGATCGACTCGACTCGTTGGACAAGCGCATGTGGCGTCTTGAGGCAATGATTATGGGGAGTACCATTCTTGTTGTAGCAATGGTAGTCTCAGTGTTTATGGGAATTAGATAACGATGGCAGCAATCACAACAGACGAACAGCTAAGTTCAGAAATAACAAAGCAGGCAGGTACAGACGTTGCAGATGTGAAGTCAACTCTTATCGGCACACCGGGAGCGGGAGAAGAAATCTCACAAGGAACCGGTCAACTTTCTGATCTGGAATCTTTATCCACTTTCCAAGCTGACGAAACGGGCTTGAGTACGACAATTCCAACAGCACCCGGTTCGGATGTAGGGCAGATTGGTGAAATCTCCGACATCACTTCCGGCTTGGAAGACCTCGGCCCGATGGATTCCGCGCAATTCACACCAACTGACCCGTATGTTGATATGACTGGCGTCGAGGGCACTCTGTCACCGGGAGCCACAGCCGAGGCTGCACAAGCCGAACTCGACCCCCGCGCAACCGTCCAGTATCAACTCGGCGAAATCATGTCGAGCCTCGAAGAAGGTTCGCCGATGCCAGCGTGGGCATCCCCGCAAATTCGCAAGGTCAACGCCATCATGCAAGCCCGTGGTTTGGGTTCCTCGTCGATGGCAGCGGCGGCTATCACACAAGCCCTCATGGAATCCGGCATACAAATCGCCACACAGGATGCGAACAAGTATGCAACCATACAGTTGCAAAACTTGAGCAACCGGCAACAGACTGCTCTTGCGAACGCAGCACAGGTTGCTGCAATGGACAAGGCAAACCTTTCCGCCCGGTTGCAGGGAGCCGTCACCGAGGCGCAGGCTCTTCTCTCAGTAGACCTGAAAAACCTTGACAATAAACAAAAAAGTGATACACTAACATATAGTGCCCTTGTGCAGGGATTATTCAAAGATGCGGCTGAAGAAAACGCCCGTCTGCAATTCAATGCCAAGAACCAGTTGCAAGTAGACGAGTTTTTTGCCGAGTTGAGTTCGCAGGTTGAGACGGCCAACGCCAATCGGGTTGCGGCAATGCGTCAGTTCAATACCTCTGAATCAAATGCAATGTCGCAGTTCAATCAGCAGGTCGCAGATTCCCGCGACAAGTTCAACGCAAACATGGGATACGCTATAGATCAGTCTAACGCGGTGTGGCGTAGAGAGATTAACACTGCGGATACGGCAACACAAAACGAAACAAACCGCATCAACGTACAGAACAGTTACAACGCCACACAAACTGCCTTAAACCAGTTGTGGCAGATATATCGCGACAACGCCTCTTGGAACTTTCAAAAGGGTGAGAACGCCCTACAGCGTGAACACGACTTTGGCACCATAGCCATTCAGTTCGCGAACTCAAAAGAGATGTACTCAAAAGAACAAAAGGACGCACTTGCAAGCGGCATTGGTAGCTGGCTTGCAAGCTGGGCAGCAGGAAGCTAATGTCATTCAGCAAATTTTTCAATACCGTCACAAGCTATTTGGAACCCGTTGTTGACTTCGTTCTCGGCGACGAAATCATGACACCCGACTTGGCCCGCGCTGGGAAAGGTCCGCAGCGCGAGGGAGGCTTCTTGGGTGATCTCGTGAAAGGTGGGGCTAAAGCTTATATGTCTATGTCTGAAAGGAACTCTGATGATCGGGCATTCCAATCTCCCGAGTACCGAGAGCCTACTATTCGTCGATATTCAGGTCAAGCACCCCGCGCCCAAGCACTCGCCCCCGCCCCGCAAATCTTAGGTGCTAGTGATCCGCGAGTTCGCAGGATGTTGACTAATCTTTCTAATAGAAATTATGCGAACGCTCAGATGAACCGTCTGTCTTCCGACATGCGGGTCGCCATAAACCGTCGCCAAGGGCAGCGCACCATTGGCTTGGATCGCCCCGCAACTCCACAGGTTCAAGAAGCGGCTCCTGCACAAGTTCGCAAACATTCACAGGATGTAACCTAATGTCTGAAACAGATGCACAGATTCTCAACAGGGGTTCCGTCGAAAACACGGACCCCTTTGCCTATGCACCCCCGGGTCATTCCTTAACTATTGACAACTCACGCTGGCCGTGGGGCAAACCACCCCGGGATGCCGATCCGGAAGTCGCCCTACAACGGGCTTTGGATGGACTGGAGAAGCCGTCTATAAAAGAAGAAATGATGAAGCTTCTGATGGTCGGCGTGTCCGTTGAGGTGCTTATTGAAGGATTTCTGTTGCAGGGGTTTCAAGAGGGAAAGTTTACTCCGGACGTTGCCGTGCTTATGAAACCGGTTCTCGGGCTTATGATTGCAGATATGGCAGAGGACGAGGGTATTCCGTTTCGCTTGTTTGAGAATGACGATGCCATGGACGAGGGTAAGATGGACGATAAAACCTTCTTCCGTATGATGAAAGAGAACAATCCTAGAATGTTTGAGTTTATCAGAGAAAAGGTCAATGCTCAAATCAGGGAGGGCAATATGCCTACCCAACCACAAGATAGCAATTTTTTAGAAATGGGGGGGTCTGAATAATGGGTTTTGGAATAGCATTAGCTTCAGGCTTCATGAGAGAACTCAATACTATTGGAAAAGAAAAACGGATGGCGGAAGCACAGGCTGCCGCTAATGCGGCTGCGGCTGCAGAAGCAGATCGTCAGGCCCTTTTCCAGTTCGGTTTAGACACACAACGAGATGTGGCCTCCTCCAAGAGAGAGTTAGAAGCGAACAAAAGGCAATCCGTATCCGATTCATTGGCGCAAGCCTTAGAAGATGGCACTATAACGCCTGCCGGTATGCAAGCAATAGGAAAGGGTTTTACATTTTTTAAGCCTGAATGGGTTGACTTGTCTAAAACGCAAGCAGCTATGGACGCTGCCGCTAATACTGAAATCTTCAAAGGGAACGCGGGATTAAGTTACACACTGGAATTAGCAGGGGATAAGGATTCATACGGAAAATCCGCTTACGATCAATCTCGTATATTCTGGGATAGTTGGGAAAAGCAGCTATCAACTCAGCAAGGATTTGACAATGCTCTTGAATTTTTCTCAGGAAACGAGGACGCCCGGGATAGACTACAGAGCTTGGTTACTAAAAATGAACGGGAATTGCGTGTAGGCAACATTAATAAGCAAAGAAAAGCTAATGTAGAATTAACAGGTTTACAGTATATAGACCTGTCTCAAGACTTTGGTTCGGCTTCCCGTCTATTCGACGAGCTTGGCTTCCAGAATGTGGAAGAGGAATCACTGAAAGCTATCGGAGAACAACTTTATAATGTTGCCGAAGATGAGCAGGCCATACTATTCCCCACCCGCGACACTTCAGACGGCGGTTTAGTTGGGGGCATCTTTATTCCCATGAAAAAAACAGATGTCACTCTTCTGGATACGATGGCATCTCGTACGGGTTATGCTTCTGCTCAAGCTATGGTTTCCGCGTTTTCATTCCGAGCAGGCCAGCGGGAAGAGGGCATGACGGATCAAGACTTTGCCTCGAAACAAAATGCTGTTCTCATGAAAGCGGTACAACTCGAAAAGGATGGTTATGGTGACATGCTTTCCAACCCGGCTTTGATGGACGACGGAGATACCGCCAAATTTTATGGCACTCTCAAAAAGAAGTTTGGAAAAGATCGGCAGGCAATGGTGCAGGCCGTTTCTCTTTTGGTTGGCACCCCCGAAGGTGCTTTTGTAAAAACACGTAAATATAGGTACTCTGGTAACGTCAATCAGAATATTCAAGCAATACAAACTGGCAGTGCATTTGTAGAGAACGTGACCGGATTAAAAATCGACGATTTTAACGAGGGGTTCAAGGCACAAGATGAAGCTGTTGCGTACATCGACAGGCTCATGGCCTTGGAACAAGAAATTGGCGAGAAAGTTGGTACGGGATGGATTCGTGACGTTCAAGCCATAACAAAGACTCTCGGTGTTCAGTTCCAGCAGGGCTTTACTGCCGTAGGCTCTCTCTTTAATGAGTCTCCTGACTTCCAGATGGCAGCAGATGATGTTAGTCAATCGGATTTACAAGCCACGATCAGAAGGGTTTATCCGAGAATTGAACTTAACAAGATATCTGAGTCTGAGGCAATTCGCTTGACCCTTGCTGCAAAGATGGCACGAGCCGTCGATCCGGCAGGCCGCTTGTCTAACCAAGATTTTGAAATTCAACTTCGCAGGCTCGGCGATAAAAACTTCAGCACTCCGCAGTCTATTCGTGCGGCTCTTCAGTTGGTCCGTAAAGAGTTCGCGGCTGACTTGGAGTACAAGACTATGCTCAAACGGGTTAGCGGAGATAAAACAGCACTAACACCACAGGTTGCCCGGACTGTTCAGGCGCATATAATTATGCGTGACATGGAGCGTACCCTATTCGGAGCGAAGGGATTTGACGAGGTAGCCCAGACAGGTGCTGCCACTGCGGATGCTGCTACTGGGGGTGCTGACGCCACACCAGTTAGTACCTCGCAATCTAGGCGTACGCTAGACGGCAACCCACTCTATAAAGGGTCTGATGGCTTGTATTATCTAGACCCAGAAGCGACTCAAAAAGTTCCCGAGGACAGAGTAAAGGACATCAAGTAGGATGGCTCAACAAGTTACTGTAGAGAAGTTAGAGGAAGCACCGGTTACCGGAGTTTTTCCAGATACCACTGGTGGAACCGTATCTGTCGCCGGGGGTAGTGGAGAAAAACCTGTAGGAACTGTCCCTCGCCCTGCGGCACAGCCTGTCGAATCGCAAGTCGTATTGAGTAGCGACGATCCTGTCATACCCGTGCGGACCGAGGTTAAGCCCGGACAGGACATTGCACAGGTTGCTGGGGAAGATATAGCAGCTAAAGTCAACCCCTCTTTCGACTCTATTCTGCAAAGTGCCAGTGGGGATGAGTACATGCGACTTCTATCCCTGCAAGAGGACGCAGAGGCGGGCAACGCAGATGCTCAAATGAGAATTCTGTCGATGACAGAAAGCACAGTCCCCCTTACAGAAACTGTCAAGCCTTTCGTTGAAGATCAGAAAGTTGTTATCCCGGCAAACATTACCGACCCCAATGCTGTAGACAGGGCGCAGTTGCTTGGGGAGCAGTCGATTATGCTGGATAACATGCTGCGTGAGGATGTTCCTGACGCTCGTGTTCGTCAAGTTCTTGTCGATAACGGACTTGGAAATTTTGGTGATGTTCTTGTAGAACGACTCGCAGAAGCAGGCCGAGGCGTTACAATGCTCGGTACTTTTCCGATTGGAAAGTCGCCGATGAATACGGCTGCTTACTATTACGGTCTGTCAGTATATGACTGGATGGCAGGACGTGCGTCTAGTCCGGGTGTCGCATACGCATCGTACGGACCTGAGATTCAAAGAGACAGTCAAGCAAACTTAGATGCTATTGCAAAGGTTCTTCCGGGACCGACTATTGGCATGGCAGCCAACGATTTTATTCGTAATCAACTCCAAGAGCGTGTCAACAATGGGTTGATGACTCAAGAAGAATACGATCAAATAACCACAGAAATCGTAGACGGTCAGGTTATAGATCGCACTCTAATCAGCGACGAAGCTGCGAACAACATACTTCAACTATCCTTCAATACCCTGCCCCTCTATGAACGGTTCGGCGTAATCGCTCTTGAAAATGTGGTGGGTATGGCCGGTTTTGGTGCAGCTACAGCCATGAAAGGTCGTAGTACCCTGAAGGCCGTACGCAATCTACAAAAAGAATTTCCAGAACTGCAGAACTATACCGATCCCCGCGACGTTCTCCGGATAGCACAAGCTAACAAGCAAGCCCGTGGTTTGAAGATGCATTTCCTGAACATTGGTATGCGCGAGGAGCGTATCGATGCGGGAATCAACGATCTTGTGACTCAAACAAGCCGTCTCAGCGACGAACTTGCGGAAATGCGGTATCGGGGAGTAGTTCCGGGACAGAGCGGATACGCAACTTATGTCGCAAAAGAGCAGCAGTTAAATGTTTTAGAATCTCGTCTTCTTCGTGCCAAGTTCACGGGTCGCACCATACCCATGGTCCGGGAGAATGTGCAAAATTCCCTTATCATATCCGCTGGTCAACTAGGTGCCCGCGAAATTTTACCTATGTTTACAGGGTTTGATCAAGAAACCTCCGAGTTCTTCGGCGCACTGAGTATGAGTCTCGGTGGATATCAGGCAGTAAAAGGTTTGGGTCGTCGCACCGGGCGTACAGCTTTAAGGTTTGTTGACGGCAACCTAGGAACAACCGTAACCAGCGGCTTTGGTCGGGTTATGGACTTTTTTGCGTTCGCCGCCACTGGGGGTGAGGTAGGACGGGCTGTCAGTCTCAAGGGAAAATCGCTGTTCAGTGACGACGGTATTAAAATCTATGAGGAGAGTCTGGGCAGGCGACTGAGTTCGCAGGAACGCAGAAGCATAAACTATGCCACTCGTCTCATACAGAACATGACAGACGAGGGCAGAGCAACGGTCTTAAAAGCTACGGACGATTACTTGGAACTTCAAGATCGTATCGTATCTAAATTCCCTGAAGGAGAAGCGCAGGACAAGGCTCGTGAATTATTTACGCTATCCTTCGCACAGGCAACCTCTATAGGCCCGATGGCAGCTTTGAATAATCTAGCCGTAGGTAAGATAGCGCCCCGTGCCTTGAAAAATCTGAATAGCGACGAAATGATCGCGCACACCCAAGCATCTGAGCGACAGATTGCAGTCACAGAACGGGCACTTCAAAATTTACAAGATCACTTAGACGCCGTTCCAGATATGGTTGGAAAAGAATCTGTTCAAGAGTACATATCAAACGGTTTGAACTCTCTTCAGGCACACAAACAAAATTTAAGAGGCGACTATGAGGATACCCTAGCAGCATTAGATGATCTGGAAAAATTTGTATTTGACGACGTAACCGTCGATCTTCCCGAGAACCTGTTTGCAAACATTCTGTATACTCGAACCCACCTCAAAGAAAAGTTAGGTCAGTCCGTATCTATGAAGCAGGAGATCATTGATCTGCAGCGCACATTTGAAGAGGGTCTTGCCAGACGCATGTCCATCGTAGAGGATATGCGGGGTCAAGGGGCTGGTTACATGGTCCTTCTTGGCAGAACTACAGAAGATATGATTGACACACACATGGAAAGTTTGTTCGCCCGGGGGAGGGCAGCCTACGCTCCTGTTGTTAAATTTTCAGAAGGTCGTCGCCCGATCGATATGACTCCTTTGGTGGAAGAGACTATTGAAAAATTTGGTCGCATGACGGACATAGAAAACTTCTTTACAGCGGGAGGGGATTTCTTCAGCGGCAAGTTGGGTCAACAAACCCAAGAAGTTTTCGATAATATGGTTCGTCGCGTTCTTCCTCCGGAGAAGCTAGATCAAATGCGGGGAGCCTTGAGAGCAGGCGGAATAGATGACAAGTCACTTTCAGATATTGAGGTCGCTATTCGTGCAGAAAAGGCTTCCGATGCCTTGGGTATATTCTCGCAGGCTAATCCCTATGAAGTGGAAATCATGCGTCGGGCATTTCGTGACTACGCGTATCGCCTCGGTCCCGACGATAGAGAGTTGGCTAAAATAGCGGGGGACTTTGCAACCAGTCTAAACAATCTGATAAGGACGCAAGACAAAGACATGTACGCTCTTTTAGAGCAGGCGCGACAAACTTACCGCAATGAGGTTGGTGATCGTCTTCGCCCCCGTCAAATACTCACAAAAATAGATAATTCTCGGAGAGGACCGGAGAAAGTGGCGAGGGGACCAAATGACCCGTACAGGTTTGCGTATGCAGATGTTGATCCCGTGACCGCGTTTCGCCCTATAGGTAACGCTGTAAACGGCCTAGCTTCGGGAGGAACGGCTGCTCTCAACGCTCGTCAAGACATGCCAAGATTGATGTCACAGTTGACGACAGACTTTGGCGAACGTAAGGTCGTCGATGGTGTTATGATGCCACTGTTCGACCTCGACACACCTGAAGGTCTAGCTAAATTTAATTCTTTAAAGTCCGTCATTTCGGAGCGTGTGTTCGCAGATTGGGGTGAAAAAACTCTCAAATCCATCCAGCAGCCGCGAATGGTAACTAGAACGACTCTTGAAAACAGGGTCGGTGGTTATGATTTCACCCGGGGAGTTAACTGGGGTGACATTACGGATCGTGCAAAGGTTACAGTTTTAAAGGACGGAAAGGTTACCACAAGACCTATATTTGACGCACAGGCGATGATTTCTTCTGAAAACGATATTGTTAGACTCATGCAAAACGATGCTAACATCCGCCGTAAAGTTCAAGACTTTGTTGAAGAGGCGTCCTCGACAACTAGCCAGCTTCGTAGAAACGCGGACTCAGCAATAGCAAATGAAAAAGAAGTATTTGATTTGCTGCGACCTTATATAGGTGTGGATGATCCTGATAATTTCTACAAAATGTTTGTCACAAATGGCTCCTTGGATAAGCTAGACACAACGAAAAGTATGGCAGTCGAACTCCTACAAAAAAGTGGCAAGTCCCCAGAGGAAGCCGCCGACATGTTCGACATGGCTGCCGCAAGCCTGATAACCCGTGGCTTGATGAGCCGGGGTGGGCTTCAGAATGTGTCTGGCAGAACCTTTGTAGGATTGGACACAGACACAAAAGTGGTTCGCCAGTTCACTACTCCTCAAGATATGCTTCAGGATATTCAACAGAACAGAGAAATCTTGGATGCTGTATTGGGAAGTGATCACGTAAGTTATCTCGAAGACATAACTGAATTCTTGAATATGGCTGCAGACACTACCGTCGCAACCAGCACTGGGTTCCAAGGAATCACCCGGGGATACGGTACAAACGAGTTGTTGAGTCGTATATATAACGTGGCACGGGGCATGGTTAGCCCATTGTACGTTACCTCGGAAGCTGCCGTTCGTCTTGCAAGTCAAGCTAATGTAGAAATGTTTCAGATGATCGGACAAGACGCAAATGCTGCGCGTATCGTTCGTGATCTGTTTAAGTATCCAGAGTTAATTACCACCAATGACATGGAGTATCTGGATAGAACCTTCAAAGTCTTTGTGACGAAGGAAATGGTAAAAATGGGCTTGCGTCCGTCCACATATATGCTGGTAGAGCAAGCAGGAACTCAGGAGAATGAAAACAATGAAGATGAATAAAAAACCAAAGGGCTATGCGTACGGGTCGATGGTTCGCAAGCCTATGTATGGGGGCGGCATGGCCATGTCAGCTAACCCTATGATGGATCGCAAAAACAAGATGGGCATGTCCGGCGGCATGGGTATGATGTACGGCGGCATGGCAAAGAAGAAGCCACAGAAGCTGGCCATGGGCACCAAGAAGGACGGCCTCAAGGATGTCCCGGCAGCCAACAAGGGCCTTGGCAAGCTGCCTGAAAATGTCCGCAACCGTATGGGCTACAAAGCTTACGGCGGCATGATGAAAAATAAAAAGATGCGCTAAACGTAACGACCAGACTTCTCAAATATCTCATCGTTCACGGACTTGAGATACCTGATTAAGCTGGCAACCTTGTAGGTAGCTTCATAGCTAGGCATACCTGCTTCCATCGTTTGAATGAATACTTCGGGGTCAACGGACTGGGTTTCCAGTTCGATGTCCCCGTTTTCATTTAGGAACACCTGTAGGTTAAACAGGGTGGCCTTCGATTTCTTTTGCTTGCTCATAGTGGGTTCGCAGGTCCGAGATAGCTAGGTTGTGGCAGTCTGCCCGTACTTCGTAGCCGTTGTCCGGATCAAGCTGACCCTTTTTCATAAACACAGACTTATCGAAGTATTCTTCTTTTGACAGGTATCCGAGGAACCAGCCTTTGGAAAAGTCTTTCAAGATGCGCGTGAACGCGTACACATCACAGTCTTGCTTTGTATTGAAGTTGCTGATGCTGCACGAGTAGTGGGGCAACGGGGTTGCTGACGTTTGTTTTGTCTTTACTTCCACCTTGCGACCATCCTCTAAAACGATATCGTAGTCGTACGAGTTTAGCCACGAACCCCCGAGTACACTGAGTACCACCTGTTCGCCGAGAAAGCCCGCGACACTGCCACCGCCCCGTAGGATAGAGTTGTGCAGCAGACCCATCTCAGTGGCCTTGTTACGGGCCTTGAGGAGCATTTCATCGCTAATCTTTACTTCGATCATTCTCGTACTTCTCCTTTTTCTTTTGCCACTCTTCGTAGCACGGATGGTTGCGGGGCGGGTCGTATTGTAACCAACCGTCACCCCGCTTCCATACCAGACGTGTTTCCTTCTTAGGCGGCATTTAGGTCTACCACCTCACACACACCAGCCGTACACGCGAGTTCGCGGGAACCGGATGTGTTGTCTTCTTTTTCGTACTCCGAAAGAGCCGCCCAGTCAATATCTAAATTGCCGTAGGTGTACTGCCATTCCAAGTATTCATCAGGTTCGATGTCCTGATATGGAGCCTGCTGATATGTATGATCCGAGTGAGGCAAGAAGGACACGCCTGATGCCACATCGAAATTGTCATACACCCACGAACCCACGTCCATCCACTCGTGTTCCCTTACAGTGATGGTGACAGAGGGTTTGTGTTCACACCAGTGCATAGCATAGGTCTTCCACAACTCTAGCTGCTCTACTGCTGACATATC
>CETF01013151.1_pt1 | contig 19861 bp, 15 predicted proteins | sample 326991 | NCBI WGS metagenome assembly CETF01 (sample SAMEA2622331, study PRJEB7988) | marine metagenome | biome: marine biome (ENVO:00000447); feature: surface water layer (ENVO:00002042); material: "saline water (ENVO:00002010), including plankton (ENVO:xxxxxxxx)" | depth 5 m | reverse complement strand
GATTTTAGTCAAGGAGATATATTTCATACTCAACCTTATGTTGATACACCAATTAGAGCTGAAGTTCAGTTTCCACTAACTCAAATAAAAAATCATAGAATTAGAATAGGAAGTTTCTTAGATTCAAATGAGGGACAACTTTTCATAACTAATCAGTCTCTACTACAACAATACAATGCTATGCCAGAATCATTTGATGGTTCATCTGCTAGAGGTGGTGTTTATAAAGTATATAAGAGTGATAACAGAGTGTTTTCACCATTTGGTATAAGAGGTTCTTTACAACCAGGCTTTCATATAGAAAGACATAAGATAAACAGAAGTACTAAAGAAGATGCTTTTGGTAGGTTCGTATCCGATGGGGATGGAAGTAGAAGTTCTTTTCTTACAGAAAACTTTCCTAATCTAGCACCAAATGAAGATAGGGTTATATTACCAACAAATGAGAAACAAGAGGGTGCTTTAGTAAGAATTGGCTCTGATTTAGTAGATGGCTTTGCTAAGAGATTTGAACCATTAGCTCAAAATAAAATATCTTCAATAGTAGAACAGGCATTTTTAAATCCAAGAAAACTGAAAATTCAAAAGGTAGGTCCTACTTTTAAATCTATAGCAGCTCAAGCATTAGGTGGTTCATTGGGTGATTTGATTGGTGCAGGTAGCAGAAAGTTAGTAGATAGAGGTAGAGATTTTATTGGTGGATTATTTGGTGGTTTAAATGCAAACATATCACTTGGTAGTGGACCTGTAGCGAATGGAGTATCAAATATTATAAATGCTGGTTTAAATATTGCAATCGATACTGCTAGTGTTTTTGCTCAACAGAGTTTTGCTGAAGAAGTTGTTCAACAAACAAATAAAGCAGGTGTATTTGTTGGTAAAATATTAAATGTAGATCCAAAGTTTGTTACCAATTCTATTCAAGCTTCTTTTGCACAAGGAACTAAAGCCACTATTTCACAAACAAGTCCTACAAGTAATCTAAACAAGTACAACATATACGCACCTTATGCATATAAATCTAATCAAATAGAAGAGGCGAGCTTTGATAGAGATAAAATTTTTGTTAAAGATTTTGGTGCAGGAAAAATAGCTGCATATAAGGGTATGAGTGTTCCAGACGTTGATGACAAGTTCCCATCCTCATTTGTACACATTAGTAGATTATCTTTAATCTCAGATGAACCAAATATAAAATATGTGAATCCTGATAAATTGTTTAGAAATGAAGGTAGGGATGGTGATTATCATAGACAAATAGAATTTAGAACACTTCCTTACTCACAATTAATGACGAAGTTTTCTAATACTGGAATAGGATTTTTTCATCCAGCAGGTATCGCAGATAAGAATTCATTATCAGAATTTTTGAAAGATGAGAAAGCAAGCACTTTAGGAGACTATGGTGTAAAACTTGTTGATGAAATAGCAGAGGATGCAAAGTTAGGAAGATGGAAGTCATCTCGTAAATCAGATAAAGTTACCATACACCGTCCGCATCACGATGATAATAATTTAAGAGATGATTTTGTACCATTCGCTTTTCACGATGTGTATAACAAAAAACACATTCAGTTTAGAGCTATATTAGGTGCTGTAACAGATACAGTAAGACCTGAGTATGACCCTATAAGATATTTAGGTAGAGCTGACCAAGTTTACATTTATAAAGGTGCTATCAGAAACATAAACTTTACTTTTAAATACGCAGCTTTTACAAAGCAAGAGTTAGTGGTAGGGTGGGAAAAACTAAACTACTTAGTTGGTTTGGCTTATCCATCTGGTTATGAAAGTGGTAGAATGGTTACACCACTAATAGAACTAACACTTGGTGGTATGTTTGATAGGGCACCTGGCTTGATAAATAACATATCTTTAACTGTAACCGACCAATCACCGTGGGATATCAATCCTGAATTTGAGTTACCTAAATACGTTGAAGCAAGTGTAGATTTTCAATATATTGGAAAGTATCCTATTAAGGGTAGAGGTAAACATTATGGATTAAAGTATATGGTAGGTGATGGTGAAAACCTAACCAGCGAGACTGATGGTATGTTAACCGATGTACAAAAAGCTGCAGAACATAGCCCACCACAATCACAATCTGAGAGGGCTTTTAATAAAGCTGTCGTAGAGGGTGAAAGAAATGCAGGATATATAACATAATATGAGTAGATATAAAACAGAAAATCAAATAAGACGAGATAAACAAGGTAGGAGATACTTTGTTCCTAAGATGCCACCATCGATACCTACAGATGATTCTGATGATTTTGTAGTGAATACTTCAGGTGTAGGACTAAGTGCGCTTGCTAAAGAACACTATGATGATGAAACCCTATGGTGGGTTATAGCTAGAGCAAATGGTGTGGGTAAAAAAGGTTTTGGGATAGATGCAAGTAAAGAGGTTATCAGAATACCTAATAAGAATAGACTACCGCAAATATTAGCAGATGCAGGAGCATCGTATTAGGTATGCCACAAAACAAGCTATTCGGTGATATAGATCCTCCAATCAAACAAGCCTTACAACTACGTAAGAAAAAACTTATCGATCGTAATATGGATGAGTTTAATAAAAGTGCGTATGTTAGAATGGTGCCACTTAATTTTCCTGATATAGTAGCTGCAGAACAAAAGAAAAACCCAAATACTACTGAAGAGGATATAATTCAACTATATACTCTTGGTATACTACCAACTAATACACCAACACCAACTAGAAGTTATGGTAAAAAATACAACCGACCTGATACTGGTTTAACAGACATATCAATTCAACAGGAGGGATTTAGTGGTAAAGGATTAATTAAGATACAAGCTAAAGGTATTATTCCTACGTTAGAACAGATTGATTTTTACAAACCCATATTATTAACTCCTGGTAGATATTGGTTAATAGAATGGGGATATCAACCAGCTAAACTAATTAACTTAGTTAGGTTTGCAGCTTTATCAGAAGATGAAAAGTTCAATTATTGTGAAAGGTATAGAAAAGAAACAAATGGTAATGGTGAGGCACAAATAGCAGTTGTGAATAACTTTGAGTATAACTTGATAGAATCAGGTGCATTTAATTTTAGTGTAGATTTTATGGGCAATTCAACATTATTTAAAAGATTCACATCATCAACAGAGAGTAGTGGGTTCAAAGAGATAGCACCAAGAAACGCATCACCTGATAAATCACCTGAATCAAGAGATGTAGAAATAGAAGAGACTTACACTCCAAAACTTGGATCTTTTCTTGGTGGTGTGGTTACGGGTGATTGGGAAAAAGCAAAAGAAAATTTACCTAATTTTCAAAAAACAGGAATAGTTGATTTTGCTAGTGCACAGATTCAAAAGAAAACAACTTTCACTATGGATTCTGCATTTAGTGCTGCTACACCACGAGATTTTTTTAAGAACCTAAAAGAGTACATTATAGATTCAGCTAAAACAATATCTACTAATGAAGCATTAGATGAGGTAAGAGATAGTCTTATCCAGACAATAGCTGGAGGAAGTGGTGAAGATAAAGATTTTCCAACATCTAAGCAAAGGGATTACAGTAAATTTGATTCTATACGAAAGTTTGGTGTATACTACGATCCAGAGTTAAAACCAGAGACAATAGCAGGTACAAAATTTGACTATAATAATTTTAATAATGAGTTAGGTCCTTATGTAACTTGGGGCTGGATGGAAGATAATATTTTGAGTGTTGTATATTCTAATCTTGAATCTGATAATTCACCAATGAAATTTGAATCTACGGATGAAGATGGTGTCCCTTTACCTCTAAACTCACACAATTACCTTTATACATCTCATCCTAATCTTATGATAATACCAGGAAGATTTCCAACTGAGTTGGAGAGAAAGTATAAAACTCCAGATAAAGCTGCAACAGTGGGATATAAAAAAGAAATTGTTGTGGATAGGGGAAATACCTATTATACTAAAACTACTGATGTAGAGCAAACATTACAATTTGATGAGATATTCTTATCATATCACCCTATAGTTAGAAAGTACTTAGGAATATCAGAGGCTGCATTAGGATTCGATGTGTATAGAAGTGATGATGAAGCTGGTAAAGATGTATATGATGGAAGAGAGGATAAAGTAGCCACATCGGAAAATAGGATAGGTTCTATCAGAAGATTAGTACTACACTATAGTTTAATCCAATCAGCATTTCAAAATGCTAGTACAGTTCAAGAGGGATTAAAAAACCTATTCAAACAGGTTGAAGGAATGGGATATACTCGTTTTTGGAAGTTTGATATTTATGAAACTGATAATAAGATAGGGTGTTACGAAGTAAATTCATTGACTGAAAAGGGTAGAAAAGCTATAGAGATAGCTAAACAAACAATAATTGATTCCTCTTTACAAACAGATACACCTAAAGCTGGTGAACCTTTTGTTTTTCCAACTTGGAATAATGAGGGTGGTTTTGTGATACAACAAGATTTAACTGTAAAATTACCAACTGGTAATATGTTAGCTATGGTGTATGGTAATACTTTAGAGGGTAAAAAACAGATTGAGAATAAGGCTTTAATTTCTGATACATCTGCTGTAAATACTTTCAAAACCATAAATGAGGGTGGAAAAGAGAATGAATCCACACCATCAGAAAGAGTTAAAGTAAATCCAGGCTTTCAGAGTAATGAGATGGTTATAGTCAGAAATATATCAATAGATGGTGATAAGAGCTATAGAAGAATAGCTCCTGAGTTTAGAAAAAAAGTAAAATACGATAGAGAGTTTGGTCGTACTAAATCTACAAAAACAAAGGAAGTAGAGAGAAAAATAGTTGGTGATACACGAGTAAAAGTAGAAGCAGCATTTAAACACGGAGTAGCTTACGATGCTGAGGGTATAATGTACAATAACTTTAAACAGACTATGAATTACTTCTTACAGAGAAAATTTTCAGTAAAAGATGGATTAATAGTAGAGTTATCAGGTGGTAATACTCAGTTACTAGATATGGTTGAATTAAGAATAAGAACTCTTGGAATAGCTGGATTGGATTGGGGTGACCAGTTTCATACTGATTACATAGAGGATAGGTATAAAAAAGAAACAGTATTCTACGTATCAAAAATAGAACACCAAATAGTAGAAAACAAATGGACTACGGATATAACAGGAAATATGAGAGCAATATATAAGGCTGACTATATGAAAACAAGTGTCGCTGTTACTGATAATGAGTTTAAATCTTTAGATGTAGCATTAACTGAAGCTGATACAAGATTACTAGAGAAGTTGGGTAAAAGTAATGAAAAATTAGTAATTTCTAAAGATAGTAGATTTGACTATGATGACCAAGTGATAACCAGTAATCAACAAGCTGGACCAGACGGAGATGGGTAAAAGATATGTCAGTTAAATTAATTAAAAAAGTAAACAGATTAACCTTATCTACTAAATTTATTGGTAAAACTAAGGGTAAACAATTTTATTATCTTGAGGGGGGTGATGTGCCAGGTGGAGTTGATTATCACGCACATTACTTGCAAAATGGTGAAATAGTTTATATGACTGGAGATAAACATTCTGTTAATACGAGTAAGATTATTGTACCAAAATCAAGAATATCTATTGAAGATGAAAGACAAAAGTATCAAGAGTTATCACAAAATAAAAAGTTTGTTAATCCTGTAGTTTCAGGTAAAACAAAACCTGATGATGTAAGTTATAAAGAGGGTTACTTCAAAAGATTTTTTGCTAAAAAAGTTGGTGATAGAATACCATTTGAAATAAAGAAAGCAACTTTTGGTGCAGATAACCTATATGAATATTCTATTATAGATTGGAAACTTACAGGCGATAGAACTAAAGTTATGGAAGCAAATAGACAGGCGGTTTTAATCGCTGATAAAAATTTTCGTGGTTTGAAAAAACTAATCACTAATTATATTAAATACTATAAATAAAGGTTATACTTGATAAATACAGGCACCTCTAGCCAAGCTTGGAATATTCTTGATAAAATTCAACAAGATGTTCGTACAGATTATGCTAGGTTGAGAGTTGAACAATGTTTTCTTTCTGATGAGAATCCACGTGATGAGATTAATCTTCTATCTGATGAAGCGTGTGAATACTTAATAAATCATACAGACAAGCACATAGACGGTGAAAGAATAGATACAGTAGACGGAGAACCAGAGTGGCAGGTGAACTATCTACAAAAAGATATGGAAAATATGTGTGGTGAAGCTAAGATAGATAATATAGTAAATATAGCTTACGAAATGAACTCTGAGATTACTAATGCAGAATTCTTCGTGAGAAAGTATGGTGATGGTGCTAGAGGTAAGTTAAGACATCATTGTGATTTATCTCTTGTATCTATGACTATACTATTAAATAATTTTTCTGATTATGAGGGTGGTGAATTTGAATACCTAAATAATAGGGAAGTAAAACAAAGTAAGGTTGTAAATAAAGGTTGTGGGAGTTTTCATAACGGGTTAACTATACACGGAGTTGAGCCAGTAACTAGAGGTAATAGATGGACTCTAATTGCGTTTTTCTTCGATCCCGAAAATGAATATGCAAACGAGTACAATATCATTGAATGGAAAAAGTAAAAATAATTGAGACTGTAGAAGGTCTTGATAGGTTATATAAAAAGTTAAAGGGTAAAGATATCTTTATGCAATTCGTATATGAAGATGCATACAAACACCCTATCTTAAATGACATATCTGTTATTTATATAAATGACTTTAAACAAGACTATCTAATTAACCTCAAGAACTCTGATTCGAATAAAGTGGATTTAGTTAGTAATGAGTTTGATAATTTCGGTAAGGTGTATCTATTTGGCGCTAAAGAGTTGTTACATAGATATAAGATTACTAACTATACTGATTTAAATCACTACCTACATTTGGTGAGTGGTAAGTACTTTGGTATTGAAGAGTTATACTCATTTGATGCGCATAGATGGTATCAGGTTAACTATTATGGTGTGGAGAATATAAATAACTTCATACCATTGATGAAACACTTAGAATATTGTAGGGTGGCTTTTAAGTATTGTCAGTATATATTAGAAAAGTTTGAGTGTAAACAATATAGTAATGAGATAATAGAAAACCTAAATTACATAGAACAAAGTGGACTACACACAAAAGATGGTATAGAGTATACTCAGTATAATTCATTTACATCTACAGGTCGTCCATCTAATAGATTTGGTGGTGTTAACTATGCAGCTCTGAACAAAACCGATGGTAGTAGAGAGAAATATATAAGTAGATTCGATGATGGTATGTTAGTTGAGTATGATTTTGATGCTTATCATCTAAGATTAATCGCAGATAAAGTAGGTTATAGTTTTCCTAATGGTTCAGTACACGAACATATGGCTAAAGAGTATGGTGTTAGTTATGAAGAATCCAAGAAACTAAGTTTTAAATACCTTTATGGTGGTATACCTAAAGAAATTTCTAAACAAATTGATTACTTTGATAGGGTTAGAGAATATATAGATACTCTTTGGAACACATTTACCACGCAAAAAGAAGTAACTACTGATATTTATATAAGAGTATTTAAAAGAACAACTTTTGATGATATGAATCCTAATAAGTTGTTTAATTATATGATTCAGTCATTAGAGACTGAAAGAAATATACGCTTGATTAATGATATCAAACAGTACTTGGCTGATAAGAAAAGTAAATTAATCTTATATAGTTACGATGCTTTTCTTTTTGATTTTTGTAAACAAGACGGAGAAAAAACTTTGTTAGATTTAAGAAACTTACTTGAGGTTGACGGTTATTCCACTAAAACTACCATAGGTAAAAATTATCAAGAAATGAGTAGTTATGAACTTCAGTAGTATTGTAAATAAAATAGCTTACAAATGTAAGGGTGGTGCGCCTAATTGGAAGAGACACGCTGATATTGTAATGTTGAAAGAGGCTTTGGTAGAAGAAGAATGGGCACGAGATGCAATAGATGAGCTAATTTCTAATCTATATGAGGATGATATCATTAAAAATAAAAAAAGTGGTAACATTTATCCTGTTAAAAAACATAATCCAAAAACACAAGATTTAATTAAGAAAAATGCTTCCGAGGATGATATCAAAAAGTACAAAGAAAAAGAAGATGATGAAGAAGAAACTACAGAATCCGAAACATTAGAAGATAGACATAGTGGGCTAAAAACATTTCAGAAAGTTAAAGAAGATTCATTAAAAAATCTTGAAAACGCAGATAAAGAACTTTCAGAAAAAATACTAAAAGATAAAGTAGAATCAGTAGAAAAAATGGCAGATTCTATACAAAAGATAGCAGGTTCTCCTGTTATACCAGGATCAACAGCAGCTGCTACTAAAAATTTTAATTTTATCTCTTTTGCTACTTCAGCTAAAAGCACAATACATTTAAGAGTTCTAACCGATAGTGGTAATAATGCTGTTAGAAAAGCAAAAGCAGATGAAGTTATGGCAGAATTAAAAAAGGAAGGTTATGAAATAAAAGAAACTTCAAAACCAACAGAGTTTTTTGTTGTAGCTCCAGATGGAACTAAATCTAAAATATTTGTAAAAAAGGATCCAGGAGTAGGAAAAGCACAAGGAGAATCAGAAGCATACGAAGCGATATCAGCTTTATCTATGGTTATTGCAGGAACTGAAGATATAACTCCGGAGTCAATGAGTGATGCATTAACTCAATTAATAAATGAGGGAACATTTACAACATCTGAAGGAACTGTAGTAAATGTACAAGAATTAAAAGGAACGGGAAAACTTTGGTTACAAGACCCAAATAATTTTGATAAGGCTTTAGGTTTATTAAAACCTCTTTTAGATAAAGAAGATGTAGCTGATATTAGAGCAGCCGCTAAATCTACATTAGATAGTGCGATTGAACAAGGAGATTTACCAGAGGGTACGAAGTTGAGCATAGTGTGTGAAGGTGGATTGGATACAGATGAGAATAGGTCAGATTTATTTGTTTATGGTACAACTCCTGATGGTGAAAAGGTGCTTTTAGTGGGTATTTCAATAAAAGATGGAACAAATAGTCAGTTAGGACAGTTAGGCGCTGGAAAAGCAAGAGATGCGATAGCTTCAACTGAACCAGAAAGTGAAGAACGTAAAAAAGCTTTACAAGACTATAAAGAAAAAATGATTTCAAAACTACCTGAAGCGATTAGAGAAAAGTATTACAACAAAATGGTTAATATGCCAGAAGATAAAACCAACTTTGCAGAAAGTATGTTAGAAGCTACTATGGAAGTTGCACAAGAAGCTGGAGGAGAAAAGGGGGCTAACGTGCTTTTTGACCATTTATTGTGGAACTTTGTTGGCACTAATCCACCAAAAGAAATGAGAGAATTTCTTTATGTAGATAAAGGTAAGGTGGTATCTGTACCCATTCCACCAAACAAAAATTCTGAAAAGGTTGTGAATAAAATGAAAAAAGCTTTAGAAGATGGTAGATTAAGGATGGCAAAAGATAAACGAAAATATTATAAAGGTGATAATCCTGATAGTGTAGCCTTTTTTGAGTATGAAACGGAAAATGGAGAGGAAGTCTCAATTTTAAACGGTAGAGATAAATCTAAGATACTCGCTACAGGTGAACGTCAAGTAGAACGTACTTACAATAATAAAACAAAAAATACTATAGGATTCTTACAATGCAAGGTGAAATAATACAATGAATACACAACTATTATGTACTTTTACAGATACGAATAGTCTACAACCAACTATAGATTTAATCGTTGAATGCAACGAAATAATGTATAATAAAATATATGTGCTATCAAATACAGATGATTCATCTCAGTTGATGTGTACATATAATATACCAAAAACAGATGACTTTTTGCAGGGGGCTAAAAACACCATATCATTACATAGAAAAAAACAATCAAATACATTATATACCATTAACGCTCTAAATATGCTGATTAGAGAACTCAACAATGGTATACTGGATAAGAGCTTTAGTATTGATTGGGATAATTACAAAAATTGTATACTACTTTACGACTCTACAGAGAAAGTTCAACGTATAAATACTAAACTACACAAGATAATCGATACAGAGACTCACGGAAATATTTAAAAAAAGACTTGACACATATATATTTTTATTCTTATATTCTCATATGAAAAATAAAGGAATAATAAATGAACTCTAACGTAGGTAAATACACTTATAGTGAAGTTAAGAAGATGACCATATTTCAGAGATATGAACTTTTCGGTTGTCTTGAGGCTGAGGATGTAATGAAGTCAATGTTAAAAGAATCTAAAGAAGAGGCTTTTACTGGCTCAGAACAAGAAACTGCTATGGAACAAGCTATAGAAGATATAGGAGATGACTTTATAGAGACAGAAGAATTTATAAAATATGGGTAAAAAAGTTAAAAAAAGACTTGACTCATATGGTCAAAATGTATTAAGATCTAATATAAATAATAGAGGTTATATGTCAAAGTTAAAACATTTCAATCCAATGGCTCTTCGAGAAAAGTATTCTTCTAATAATACTAATTACTCTGGCTTTTGGATGGGTGATTTAGATTCTCGTAAAACAAGTATTTTTGACGATGATGAAGTAGAAGTAAAACGTGGTGTTGACCATATTGCTTTGGCTTCGTATCGTAGAGCTATCTCAAACTTCGTTAGTATTGTTACTGGCGATTCTTCTATTCCTGTAAGATTTCAAACTAGTAATGATTCTTATACTGATGGTAAAGTTGTTACTATCGGTTCTAAACTTGATGACAAAAACTTTGACTCAACGGTTGGTTTGGCTCTTCACGAGGGTTCACATATCAAACTTTCTGATTTTGTTCTACTTAAAAATCTTGAGTTCGAAATTAGACACGATGTTTATGAACTTGGTAAAGGGGCGGGATACAGTAGATATGATGTGATGGGACACGTAAAAAATATGTTGAACTACGTTGAGGATAGACGTATTGACTATTATGTCTTTACTACTTCACCTGGCTACAAGGGTTACTACACTTCTATGTATGATAAGTATTTTCATTCCAAAGTGATTGACAAAGCTGTTCTATCTGATGAACATACTTCTATCAGTTGGGATTCATACTTATTCAGAATATTAAACTTTACTAATAAAAATCGTAGGTTAGATGTTCTTCCTAAGTTGGATAAAATTTACAATCTTATCTTTAAAGATATGGGTGGTATCAAGAGTATGCAATCTACGAGTGAAGCTCTTGAAGTTGCTCAAGAAGTTGTTTACACTATTTACAAATTACTACCTAATGCAGTTAGTAATGATAAGACAGGTGAAGTAAAGCCTGCTTCTGAAATATCAGATGGTGATAAGATGAGTAATGGTGGTTCAGTTCCAGATTCAAAAGTTGATGAAATAAAAAAACTTATTGAAAATGGTGAGATGAAAAGTGGTAGTGGTGGTGAAGTAGTAGAACTTACTGATAATCAGAAAAAGCAACTTGCTAATGCTATTGAGAAGCAGAAGAAGTTTATAAATGGTGAATCACCTAAGACAGGTAAGTTATCTAAAAAAGATGAAGGTATTGTCAAGAGTATGGAAGAAGCTGGTGTTGAGTTAAAAAACGTTGGTGATGGTCTTACTCAAGAGCAGTATGATTATGTGAGTGGTAGTTACAAGCCTGTTGCTGTAAAAGGTGTAAAGTGTATTTATGTTAATAAACTTACTGATGGTATGTTTGATGATTATGTTTTTCCAGCTCTAATGAGTACAAATTTCAGAGATAGAAATAGAACAGATTTAAGGGATTACTATCTTAGAGTTATGGAACACAACAAAGTGCCAATCAATGAAGGTATCGCTCTTGGTAAGAAACTTGGTAGAAAACTTCAAGTTCGTGGAGAATCAAGAGATACCAAGTGGACTAGACTTGATAGTGGTAAGATTGATAAGAGATTAATTAGTGAATTAGGTTTTGGAAATCAGAGAGTTTTCAACACTACTTTTGTGGAAAAGTTCTCGGATGCTTTCTTACATATCTCAGTTGATGCCTCAGGTAGTATGAGTGGAGATAAGTGGGATAAGACGATGACTTCAGTTGTCGCTATTTGTCAGGCTGCTTCAATGATTCAAAATGTTGATGTCGTTGTTTCTTTTAGAACTACACACGAGGCTGCTAGAGGAACTAGAGGGAATAGTAATTATATGCCTTTAATAGCTGTAGGTTATGATTCAAGAGTTGATAAGATGTCTAAAATCAAGAGACACTTTGCTTTCATAAGACCTGGTGGAACTACTCCTGAGGGCTTGTGTTTCGAAGCTATCTTAAAAGATATCATTCCTACTTCTAATGATAGAGATTCTTACTTCTTGAATTTCTCAGATGGAATGCCAATGTTTAGTGGTGGTGGTGTTGACTACTATTACGGTGATGCTTTGAATCATACTAAAAAAATGGTAAACAAGATACGTGGTATGGGAGTTAATGTTTTATCTTACTTCATCGGTGATACGTATGATAGAGATAGATATGTTCAAGATTTCAAAACTATGTATGGTAAAGATGCTAGTTTCATTAACGTTACGAATGTAATGGAAGTGGCTAAAACTATGAACAAAATGTTTTTAACGAAATAAAAAAAATACGTTTTTTAAACATAAGGTTATATTTATGTTTGAGACGAGAATGTCTCGAATACGAATTAACAAATAAACAGTAAACAATAGGAGAATATCGAATGGATATTAACGCAATAAAAGCAAGGTTATCCCAACTTCAAGAATCAAATACTCGTGTAAGTAATCTGTGGAAACCATCAGCTGGTAAAACCCAAATTAGAATAGTACCTTACAAATTCAATAAGGAAAATCCTTTTATTGAATTGTACTTTCATTATCAAATTGGTAAGAAAAATTATCTTTCACCAATTTCATTTGGACGTCCTGACCCAATCGAAGAGTTTTCGAAGAAATTGAAAGCTAACGGCAATCGTGATGATTACGCTATGGGTAGAAAGTTAGAAGCTAAGATGAGAACTTTCGCACCAATCGTGGTTAGAGGACAAGAATCAGAGGGTGTTAAGTTTTGGGGATTTGGTAAAACAGTTTATCAAGAACTGTTATCTATTAATACCGATCCTGATTACTTTGATATCACCGACTCAATGAATGGTCGTGATATTGTTGTCGAGTTCAAAACAGCAGAAGAATTGGGTGCTCAGTATCCTAAAACAAGTATTAGGGTTAAACCTAATCAAACACCGATCACGGAAGATGCTTCTTTAATGGAAAATCTTATGGAGAATCAAAAAGATATCCGAGAGATTTATAAAGAGCAGAGTTATGAGGAACTAACATTAGCCCTTGAAAATTGGGTGAATGGTAATTCAGAAAATGATGACGATGCAGATGAACCTACCGAAGAAAAAACTACAAATGCTCCAGTAGGTAAATCTGATTCAGTTCAATCTGTAACAGATTCATTTGACGATTTATTCAATAGTTAAGTTAGTTAATTGGGGCAGCATCAGCTGCCCCATAACTTTTATAGGAGAAGTAAATGAGTACACGAGATGAACTCGCAGGCATTTTAGCCGAAAATCTAAATCAATCATTTAAAGGTAGTAAAGATAATGTAGCTTTCTTTTTAGATAATGGTGTAACCACACCAACTGATATAAAAGAATTCATATCAACTGGTTCTACAATGTTAGATTTAGCAATATCTAATCGCCCGAATGGTGGTATCGCTGTCGGTAGGATTACAGAATTAAATGGATTAGAATCAAGTGGTAAATCTCTACTTGGTGCACATATGTTAGCTGAAACTCAGAAGAAAGGTGGTGTAGCAGTTTACATAGATACTGAAACTGCAGTAAGCCAAGATTTTCTAAAGGTTATAGGTGTAGATATCAATAGTATGTTGTATGTTCACTTAGAAACTGTTGAGGATATATTCTCAGCTATAGAACATATAGTAGCTAAAGTACGTGAATCAGATAAAGATAGGTTAGTAACTATTCTTGTAGATTCATTAGCTGCTGCATCAACTAAAGTTGAGATGGAAGCTGATTATGATAAAGACGGTTGGGCTACATCAAAAGCAATTATCATATCTAAAGCAATGAGAAAAATTACCCAAATGATTGGTAGGCAAAAAGTTGCTCTTGTATTCACGAATCAACTCAGGCAAAAACTTGGTGTTATGTTTGGTGACCCGTGGACTACAAGTGGTGGTAAAGCTTTACCTTTTCACGCTTCAACTCGTGTTAGGTTAAAGAATAAAGGACAGATTAAAGATAGTAAAGGTAATGTAATTGGAATGACTATACTTGCTCAAGTTATCAAAAATAGATTAGGTCCTCCACTAAGACAAGCCGAGTTTCCATTATACTTTGAAAGTGGTATAGATGATACAGGTAGTTGGTTAAAGATATTGAAAGACCATAAACTTGTGAAGCAAGGTGGTGCTTGGTATACTATGAACGATCATAAAGGTAAAGAACTCAAGTTTCAATCTAAAGATTGGAATGAGAAATTGGAAGATGAAGAGTTTAAGGAACATTGTTACAATATGATTTGTGAAAAGCTAGTTCTCAAATATGATATGAGTGAACTAGGTATAGATGATGTTACTGAAACTGAAGATGTAATGGATGATTAATGTCTAATGACAACTATATATCCATTCTCAATCAGATAAAAGACAAGTCTAAACAGGATATTCACGGCGGCGATGTAGATGATAAAGTATTAATAGTTGATGGTTTAAACACTTTTATTAGAGTGTTTAGTGTTTTGCCAACAATGAATGATAACGGTATACACGTTGGTGGGTTGGTAGGTTTTCTTAGGAGTGTAGGTTACGCTATTAATATGTTATCACCAACAAGGGTTGTAATAGTGTTTGATGGTAAAGGTGGTTCTACTCGTCGCCGGAAAATATTTCCTGAATATAAAGAAAAAAGAACTGGTGCAGTTCGATTGAATAGACAAGATGGTCTTGAATCTGATGATGAAAAAACCAATATGATAATTCAGTTGAAAAGATTGTTGAACTATCTTGAGGTTTTACCTGTAAATGTTATGGCAGTAGATAATATAGAAGCTGATGACGTTATAGCGTACTTAGCAAAAAATAGATTTAAAAAATCTATAATTATGTCTACTGATAAGGACTTCCTACAATTAGTATCGGAAGATATTAAAGTTTGGAGTCCTGTAAGAAAAAAACTATACGATGTAGATTTAGTTAATGATGAATACAAGGTTCATCCAACTAATTTTATCTACTACAAAATATTAGATGGTGATAAGTCTGATAATATAAAAGGTGTTCCGAGATTTGGGTTGAAAACTGCAATAAAAAAGTTTCCTGAATTATGTGATTCAGAGGACTTCACCTTAGATAAGTTAAAATCAAAACTAACTGAACATACTGATTTAATTGATTTAAATTATAGGCTAATGCAGCTGAGTGATGTTGATATATCAGGTAATACAAAAATTAAAATACTTGACTTGATAGATAATGTTAAACCAAGATTACAAAAGTTTAAATTTGAGAAATTATTCTTTGAAGATAGGTTGTTTATGAACCTACCTAATATTGATACTTGGCTAAATCAACACTTTCTCAGACTGGATAACTATATGAAAAAATAAAATTGTATTATGGGTAGAAAAAAAATATATATAACTGAAGAAGAAAGGAAAGAAGCTCAACGTCGTTGGAATATGGAATACTACGAAAGAAATAAAGATAAAATTAAACGGCGTGCTGTCAAACGTTATCGTGATAAAAAAATTAATGATATTAAAAAAGATTTATATGGAGAGCAGTAATTGAATCAAGATTCACTTAGCCAATACGGCACTTCATTTCAGAAGAAAATACTAACATCCCTAATATTTAAAAAACCATTCTTACAAACTATATTTGATATATTAGATTCTAATATGTTTGATAGTGAAGCAGATAAATGGTTAGTGAAACAAACCAAAGAATATTTCTTAGAGTTTAAAAAAGAGCCAACGTTAGAGGCTTTGAAAATATCTATAGAAGATATACAAGATGATATCTTAAAGACTTCAGTAATATCTAATTTAAAAGATGTCTACAACTATCGTGAAGCTGATGATTTAGATTTTGTTCAGAAGAAAATGATTGAGTTTTGTAAGAATCAAAGTTTAAAAAATGCTATATTAAAATCAGTTGATTTGTTACAAATTGGTGAATATGATAAGATAAAGACTGTTATAGATAAAGCGATGAAGGCTGGTACATTATCTGATTTAGGACACGATTATATAAATGAACTATTATCAAGATTTGAGGAATCCACAAGAGATACAATAAAAACTCCGTGGGATGTAATCAATGATGTTATGGATGGTGGTTTAGGTAAAGGAGAACTTGGAGTTGTTGTTGCTCCAGCTGGTATAGGTAAGACTTGGTTCTTACAATCGATTGGTGCTGATGCTGTTAAGAGAGGTAAATCGGTAGTGCATTATACACTTGAGTTAAATCAAGCGTATGTTGGGTTAAGATATGATACTATCTTTACAGGTATTCCAACTGCTAATCTAAAGTATAGTATGAGTGATGTAGAAAAGATTATTAGTAAGCTAACAGGCAATTTGTTGATAAAATATTTCCCAACAAGAACTGCTAGTGTTCAAACTCTTTCTGCTCACTTAAAAAACTTAGAGCTACACGATAAAATGCCAGATGTGGTTTTGGTAGACTATGCTGATATACTCAGAGATACGAGTGGTATAAAAGATTACAGGTTACAATTAGGTAACATCTATGAAGATTTAAGAGGTTTAGCTGGTGAGTATGATATTCCGATATGGACTGCATCACAAGCTAATAGAAGTTCTCTTGAAGAGGATGTTATTGAGGCTGATAAGGTTGCTGAATCTTATAGTAAGGTTATGACAGCAGATTTTATTATGTCGGTTAGTAGAAAAGCAACAGATAAGATAGCTAATACAGGTAGGGTTCATATTATGAAGAATAGATTTGGACAAGATGGTAATACGTATCCTGCCAATATTAACACAAACGTAGGTAAGCTTGAGGTTTTTGAGGGGGATTCTTGGCAAGGTAAAGAACAAACTGAAAAAATGAATTCCGATGAAATGTTGACAGGCTTTCTAAAAAATAAGTATGACGATTTTAAAACTACTGAAAAAAATCTTGATGGATTTGAATAAATTTGGTTTTGAATCGGATATATATTATATTTAAAAATGAGTTTCAAACAAGAAAAATAGATTATATGGGAGCGTTACATAATGGATAAATTTCAGTTGTCAGAAAAGTTTTTGGATAAATTTAAGAGGAAAAAAGCACCTTTCGGTTTTAATGGATTAGGTGAATTAGTATATATGAGAACCTATTCTCGAATCAAAGAGAACGGTAAAAATGAGAGATGGTGGGAAACCGTTCAAAGGGTTGTCGAGGGAACATACTCAATGCAAAAAAATTGGATTGAGTCTCACCAATTAGGGTGGAACGCGTGGCAAGCACAAAAGTCAGCTCAAGATATGTATGAGCGTATTTTTAATATGAAATTCTTGCCTCCTGGACGCGGGCTGTGGGCGATGGGAACACCAATCACAGAAGAAAAAGGATTATATGCCGCCCTAAACAATTGCGCATTTGTTTCAACAAAAACAATAAAAGAAGATTATTCCAAACCATTTTGTTTCCTTATGGATGCAAGTATGTTAGGTGTTGGAGTTGGATTTGATACTAAAGGCGCAGGTGAGATTGTTGTTAAAGGTGTAAATAAAGATAGAGCTGAAGAAACATTTCAAATACCAGATAATCGTGAGGGTTGGGTAGAATCACTTCGTTTACTTTTAGAAAGTTATTTCCACGGAACTGCTCCTATGCAATTTGATTATAGTATAGTAAGACCAGCTGGAGAACCAATCAAAGGATTCGGTGGAGTTAGTTCAGGTCCTGAACCATTGAAAGAAGTTCACGAAGATATCAGAAAAGTATTAGAAAAAAATAGTGGTGAACCAATCACAATAACTACGATCGTAGATATAATGAATCTTATTGGTAAGTGTGTTGTGGCAGGTAATGTTAGAAGAACTGCTGAGATAGTTTTTGGTGACCCACACAATGAAGAATACTTGGATTTAAAAAACTATAAGGTTAATCCACATAGAGAAACATTTGGATGGACATCTAATAACTCTATCTTTGCAGAACTTGGTATGGATTATACAGAAGCTGCAAAACGTATTGTAGATAATGGTGAGCCAGGTTTTGCTTGGTTAGAAAATATGAGACATTACTCAAGAATTAAAAATGGTGGTGATGATAAAGATTATAGAGCTATGGGTGGTAATCCTTGTTTAGAGCAAACACTTGAATCATATGAGTTGTGTTGCCTTGTGGAAACATTTCCAAGTAACCACGATAGTTTCGAAGATTATGCAAGAACTCTAAAATACGCATATTTATATGCAAAGACAGTTACACTTGGTAGAACACATTGGAGTGATACTAACAGAGTGATGCTAAGAAACAGAAGAATTGGATGTAGCGTAAGTGGTGTTGCTCAGTTTGTTACAAACAGAGGTATTAATGAATTTAGACATTGGTTGGAAGAGGGATATGATGTTATTCAAGAGTGGGATAAGATGTATTCAGATTGGTTTGCTGTACCACGTTCCATCAAAACTACTTCAGTTAAACCAAGTGGTACAGTCTCATTATTGGCTGGTGCTACTCCAGGCTTACATTATCCCGAAAGTAGATTTTATATTAGAAGAATTAGGTTATCTAAACATTCTGAACTAATTGAACCTATGAAGAAAGCAGGTTACAAGATAGAACCTGCATTTGGTTCTGAAGATACAACTTGCGTAGTTGAGGTGCCAGTAGATGTTGGAGAGGGTATCAGAACTGCAAGTGAGTTATCTATTTGGGAACAATTTAGTTTAGCTGCATTTATGCAACGACATTGGGCTGATAACCAAGTGAGTTGTACCGTTACATTCGATCCTAAAACAGAGGGTGAACAGATACCTCAAGTGTTAAATTATTTTCAATATCACTTGAAAGGTATATCGTTATTACCAAGACACGATTATGGTGCATATCCACAAATGCCATATGAAGCTATAGATGAAAAAGAATACAATAAACAAATGAAAAAACTAGGTAAGTTGTCTTTTGGTGTTATCAAAAATGAGGAAGCTGAAATAGATAAATTCTGTAATAATGATAGCTGTGAAGTTCCATCATTTACAGGTGATAATGATGACCAAGAATATGCCAATTAAGATTTCGCATACCAAGAAACAGGCAGTAGACACACCTGTAGAAAAATGTGTCGTACATAACAATAATGAGGAGATTCGATATGAGAAATCGTAATCTAATTGCTATGATGATGACTCTACTAACACCGATGATGTTGTTCGCACAATCGGTAACGGGAAAAGTTACATCAGAAGCAGGAGACCCATTAGCTAATGCTAATATTGTTGTAGTAGGTACTGATAAGGGTACGGTAACCGATGAGGGTGGTATGTTTATGCTCGATTTAGGTGCTGGAAGCTACACAATTACAGCTACAGTTATTGGATTTAAACCACAATCACAAATGGTTCAGTTAAATGAGGGCGATAATGATTTAACAATGGCTTTTGTTTTACCACTAAACGTGATTGAATTATCAGACGTTGAAGTTTTGGCTTCTCGTGCTGATGAAAAAACACCTGTTGCTTACTCGATGGTAACTAAGGAAGATATGGAAGTTCGTCTTGGTTCTCAAGATATCCCTATGGTTCTTAATACAACTCCATCAGTATATGCAACTCAACAAGGTGGTGGTGCGGGTGATGCCCGTATTAA
>CETF01011538.1_pt1 | contig 19955 bp, 9 predicted proteins | sample 326991 | NCBI WGS metagenome assembly CETF01 (sample SAMEA2622331, study PRJEB7988) | marine metagenome | biome: marine biome (ENVO:00000447); feature: surface water layer (ENVO:00002042); material: "saline water (ENVO:00002010), including plankton (ENVO:xxxxxxxx)" | depth 5 m | reverse complement strand
TAACTTTGTGTTATTCAAAGGAGCTTAATTATTGTTTAACATTTAAAGATTAGAAATTATGGGATATTTAAAAATGACGCTTAAAACTGGCGAAGTTAAAACTATTGCTGCTGACAATATTAAACTAATTCTAGACGGTGACGGTAACGACGTTTTAGATTTAGTTTATGTTGGAGATACAGCTAAAGTAGCTATTACAGTAGCCAATGATTCGGAAAGAAACTCAGTTAAAGAAGCTGTTGCAGCTGCTTTAGTTAAGTATCAAGGAAATCAAGAAGGACCGGCTATTGAAGCTAATGGTGGTTTTGATATTAATGATGTTGCAGCACCAGGAGCATAATCATTAAACAAAAAAATAATAAGATCCCGCTTAGGCGGGGTCTTTTTAATTATTATATTATATTATATTATGGAAACAAAAGAAAAAAAGACTCCAAAGAAAAAAGATAATTGGGAGTATAAAGATAGAAATTATTATTTATTAAGGAATAAAATGCCTTTAACACATACAATACCTTCAAAACATTCTCAAAAATATCCTTTAGTTTGGTTTGATCCAGAAGTAGGTTATGAAAGAGAAATAAGATATGCTACAAATCATCAGTCAATTTTTGTTGATGAGCAAAAAGGAAGTTTAACTTTAGCGCATATAGTATTTGAAAAAGGTCATTTAAGAGTTCCTGCAAGAAAAAGAAATTTACAAGAGTTTTTAAATAAGCACCCACACAATGGTATTATATTTGAAGAGTTTGATGCAACTGAAGTAGCGGAAGATCAATATGATTATTTAGAAATAGAAATACAAGCTATGAATATGGCTTATGAAATGGATATTGATAAAGCAGAAGCTATACTTAGAGTTGAAAAAGGAACTAATGTAAGTGAATTATCTACTAAAGAATTAAAAAGAGATTTATTAGTCTTTGCTAAACAACAACCTAAATTATTTTTAGATTTAGCTCAAGATGAAAATGTAGAGCTAAGAAATTTCGGAATAAAAGCTACAGAAGCTAGAATATTAGTATTAGACGAAAAAAATAGTGTATTTAAATGGGGTAGCAATGGTAAAAAACTAATGTCTGTTCCATTTGAAGAACATCCTTATTCTGCATTAGCGGCTTGGTTTAAAACAGATGAAGGTTTAGAAGTATATAAAAGTATACAGAAAAAACTAAAATAACAAGTGATTATAATTAAGGCGGCTATGCGGCCGCCTTTTTAATATATATAAATATGGCAATAAACGTAAATACTGTATATACAACGGTTTTAAATATACTTAACAAAGAACAGAGAGGTTATTTAACTCCTTACGAATTTAACAGTTTAGCTACTCAAGTTCAACTAGAAGTGTTTGAAAAGTTTTTTGAAGACTATAATCAATATTTACGAGGGCCAAAAACAGATGAAGAATACGCAAGCCGATTAGAACATATAAGAGATGAGTTTCAAGTATTTGAAGAATACAAACCTGCTTCAGCACATTCTAGCCCTAATGTTTATACGTTACCTACTAATCCAGCAGTACACAGACTAGGAACTGTTTTTTATACTGGCGTTAAACACGCTCCAATGATAGAACTAGTAACGCAAAGAGATTACAAAAGACAAACAATGTCTCCGCTTACAGCTCCAAGTTCTACATTTCCAATAGCATTATACGAACAAAATAAAGTTACTGTTTATCCTCCTAAAGAAATTTATACAGGTGCATTAGCTAATAGTGATGTTCACTTTAGTTATATAAGAAAACCTAATGATGTTGTTTGGGCTTATGGTGTAGATCAAACAACTGGAGCTTATGTATGGGACGGTAGTCCAGGTTTTAGTCTTTCACCTATTATTGGCGGCGCATCTGTAAACTTTGAAATAGATGAATCACAACAAACTGAAGTAATTATAGGTATATTAAAATATGCTGGTGTTGTTATACGAGATCCTCAAGTAATAGGTATAGCAAATCAAATTGAGCAACAAGAAGAAGTAAACTCTAAAAGATAAAACATGGGACTAATAACACAAACAGCAGCAGAATACTATACTGGTTCAGTTTTAAAGCAAGGTAATGGAACTGCAGCATACACAATTGATTGGCCTAGTAATATGCCTAGTTTACTTTTTAGCAGCGGTCAAACACAAACTGCTAATAATAATTTTGAAATATTTGTAGATAATGTATTACAAATAGATTCTAGTTTTAATAATTTACCAGTTTTAACAACAGCAGTAAATAACGGAGTACAAACACAACAAGTATCTTTTACTTTAAACAACATTGTGCCTAGTAATAAAGTTATAAAACTAGCTTTAAAAACACAAGCCATATATGATAATAAAGGAACTTATCAATTTGTTTCATTATCTGATTTAGTACATAATTTTATGGTTGCTTATGTAGGAACTGACAAAGTAATTCCTAGAGTAAAAAGAAGTGATGTGGTGTATCATGCTAAAAGAGGTTTGCAAGAATTTAGCTATGATACTTTTAGAAGTACTAAATCACAAGAGCTTACTATTCCACCAAGTTTGTCTTTAGTAATACCTCAAGATTACGTAAATTATGTAGAGTTATCTTGGGTAGACCAAAGTGGTGTAAAGCATATTATATATCCAACTACGTTGACTAGTAATCCTTACAGAGTTCCAATACAAGATGATACTGGTGAACCTTATCAAGATAATTTTGGTGAAAATATAAATGCTCAGCAATCTTTAACTAATGAGCGGTGGAAAACTGTTAATCAAAGAAATTTAAATGGAGATGGAGTAGGTGAAACTACTGAAGGAGATGTATATGGCAATGTTTGGTGGAAAAATGTTTATGGCCAAAGATATGGTTTAAACCCTGAGACTAGTCAAAAAAATGGTTGGTTTACTATAGATCCTAGAAGAAATGTATTTGCTTTTAGCAGTAATTTAGCTAATAAAATAATTATATTACAATATATATCAGATGGATTAGCTTACGATGAAGATACTAAAATACCTAAACTCGCAGAAGAGGCAATGTATGCTCATATATTATATTCATTAACTGCTGTAAGGCCAAAAGTTCCTGAATATATAATACAAAGATATAGAAGAGATAGATCAGCAAAATTAAGAAATGCTAAAATAAGATTAAGTAATATAAAAATGGGAGCATTTACTCAAGTTATGCGAGGAAAATCTAAATGGATTAAACACTAATTAAATGGCTACAGCAAGGAATGTATTTGTAAAGTCTAAAATGAATAAAGACTTAGACGATAGATTAATAGGCAAAGGTGAATATAGAGATGCTCAAAACGTTAATATAAGTAGATCAGAAGGAGACGATGTAGGCGCTATAGAAAATGTTTTAGGAAACGAATTATTATCTGATTTTAGTTTGTCTGGTGATACAGATTTAGAAGTTATAGGAAAATTTGAAGATATTAGCAATAATATAATTTACGTATTTGCGACTGACTACACTGATACTTCAGATAGTAAAATAGATAATTTTGCGCCATTTGGATCAAAGTGCGCTATATTTAGCTATAATCTTAACTCTCCTGCTAGCAGAGCCTTAGAAACTTTAGTTGAAGGTAGGTTTTTAAATTTTTCTAAAAGAAGTTTAATTACAGGTGTAGATCTTATTGAAGATTTATTATTTTTTACAGACAATCGTAATCAACCTAGAAAAATAAATGTAAAAAAAGCCGCGACTAGCTCTACGTATTACACTACAGAAGATCAAATATCTGTAACTAAATATAATCCTTATCAACCACCACAACTTTATAAATCATTTACAATTACTATACTTAGTAGTAGTGGAACATCTGGTAGTGAAATTTACACAGTTTCCGACAATGACGGTACTAAATTAAGATCAGGTCAATATTTAAAAATCGCACCTGCAAATGGTATAGCTTATAGAATATCTGCTACTGGTTCAAATACTTTTAAATTAAACCAACAGTTGTCTCCAGCACTTACAGGAACTGTAGAAATATACGAAGCTAATTCTAAAAATGTAACAGACAGATATATGTCACCTACTATATGGGCCAATTTTGGTAGTGTAAACTCAACCTCATTATTATTTACTGATCCTAGTGGTGAAGTAAAAGAAAACATGAAGTTAACTGCTAAAAACATAAAGTCTGATATTACTATAAGTAATGTTTCACCTGCTGGCACTTCATGTCAAATAAGCCCTAATACACCTGCGATTAGAGATGAAATTAATTCAGTAACTATAGGTGGTAAATTATTTTTTTCAGATCCAAATTCTCAATTTATAAGTAGCTTTCCAGGCGATGAAAATTATTTAACTGATAAATTTGTTAGATTTGCTTATAGATTTAAGTTTGAAGATGGAGAATATTCTTTATTATCTCCATTTACTCAACCTGCTTTTATTCCTAAGCAGCAAGGGTATTTGGTAGATAATGAAAATCCAGAAAATGATAACCCTGATATTGTTAGATATTGTGAAACTAATAAAATTATAGAAAGTAGTATATTATCTTTTTTTGAAAATTCTGTAAATAGAGTAGAAATAAATATACCTACTCCGTTTGCTGTAAATCAACTTGCTGATAAATTAAAAATAGATGAAATAGATATACTGTATAATGAGTCAGATAGTTTAGCAGTAAAAGTTTTAGCAACTATACCGGTTACTGACAATAGTATAACTAGCAATTCTACCAATATATATAATTATCAATATAACTCAGAAAAACCTTTTAGAACTTTACCAGAGGCTGACGTTATTAGAGTTTTTGATGTATCACCTATTAGAGCTCAATCTCAATCTGTAAGTGGAAATAGAGTTATATATGGCAACTTTTTAGATAAACATACTCCACCACAAAATTTAGATTATAACATTAGATTATCTAGGAAAAACTTTACAGTAGATCAAGGATCTTCATATGCTGAAGTTGCATATCCATACCACTCAGTAAAACAAAACAGAACTTATCAAGTTGGAGTAATATTGTCAGATAGATATGGAAGATCTACTGATGTTATATTATCTTCTTTTGCTCCTACTCAATTTTCACAAGATTCAAATATATACGGAGGTGACACGATATATGCACCTTATTTTGATTTAACTAGATCACAAACTACTCCTATTGTTAAATGGTTTGGAGATTCACTTAAAGTTCTTTTTAGATCTGTAATACCTAATAGTGTTACATATGCAGAAGGGTATCCAGGTTTGTATAAAAGTGGTAATTACATTGGAACAATAAGTGGGCCTGTTTCAAATTTAAATTATGTAGATCTTTTAGATTTAGATCCAAATATACAAAAAGGAGATGTTTTAGTAACTGAATCATCAGTGCATAGCATTACGTCTATAGATAGCTCTAATAAAAGAGTTTTTGTGCAGCCTAATATAACTATGAACTCTGGCAATGTAAATATATACGGACCATCTAATCCATTAGGTTTTTATAGTTATAAAATAGTAATAAAGCAATCTGTTCCTGACTATTATAATACTTATTTAGGTAATGTTGTACAAGGTGAATTTTTATCAGCTAGAAATTCAGCAGGACAAGATATTGGAGGTAATTTTAGAAGCACTGTTTCTTACACTAGTTTAATTGGTAGTAACATAAACAAACTTCCAGCTAATACTTTAGGTGTTCAGCCAGAGCAAACTTTATTTAGCACTAATGATGATAAGCTTTTTCCAAGAGTAAACTCTACTTTTGATGGTGTAACTGGTAGTGAAGAAAAGCCAACACAACAATATACTTTAGGAAGACGTTTTTCTACTGGAAGTATAATAGGTAAATTAACTGATTTAGGTATTAGAAATGATAGAGTGCTTGAAGGTCCATTAAAGAAAGATGCAGACTTAGTAAATAGTATTACTTTTCAAGCAAATCCTAATGGATATAATGCAGCTATAAATACAGCAGTACCTTTTACTACTACAGGTACTGGTGCTGGTGCTGAGTTTACAATACAAACTGACGGTGGTTCTAGTAATCCTCCTACTGGAGTTGTGGTTAAGATAACAGTAACTAAGCAAGGTAGGGGATTTAAAATTGGAGATGCTATTACTTTTTCAGGTCAAGACTTTGGACAAGGCGTAGGTAACAATTGTGTACTTGTTTTAAAACAAGCAGATTTTGGATTACAAGAAGCTGGTTTAGGTTTTTTCCAAGCACAACAAAATCCTACAGCTATAAAATTTATAAATCCTAGTTTTCCTATTGGCGCTCCTGCAAGAGATCCAGGCCAAAATAAAAATGATATGTTGTTTAATGTTTTTGAAGTAAAAGCTCCAAAAAGTAATTTAGAAATATTTTATGAAACTTCTACAACTGGACTAATATCAGATTTAAACACTGCTATATTAGCAGGTAGTATTCCTACACCAATATTTGCAGAGCCCCCAGTTTCAGAACTACCTGAAGAAGCAGGATAATAATAGGCTGAGATATACATAAGAATAAAATGAGTGCAGTAATAGAAATAGATTATTTTAATACTTTTATAGTAAAAGGTTCTTATTCTGGAGCAGCTACTAATGCTGGTAATACAGTTTTTCTTTCACCAGGTATAGCATATCCAGGAGGTATCAATACTTCTGATAATACAGGTATATATATTGAAGAGAGTAGAATTAAAGGAGATTTTAATGGCGTAAGTTATGGTGCTGGTGTAAAAGCTTTTTTAGATGATCCAAGACCTTTACAGCAAAAAAGAATTAATACTTTAATATACTCTGGTATATATAATTCTAGAACAGGTGTAAACGATACTAATGTTTTTTCTACCGGTACAGACATAACTAGATCGTGTGACCCGGCTAATGGATCTATACAAAAAACCTATGCTGAAGATACTAATTTAATAGTATTTCAAGAAAATAAAGTAAGTAGAGCGCTAATAGATAAAGACACTATATACACAACTGAAGGTGGTACACAAACTCAAGCAGGAGCTAAAGTTATAGGACAAATTGTACCATATAAAGGTGAATATGGTATTAGTAAAAATCCCGAAAGCTTTGCCGTTTATAGTTATAGAAAATATTTTGCAGATAAATATCGTAATGCAGTAATAAGATTGTCTAACGATGGAATTACTGAAATAAGTTCTTACGGTATGATGGATTATTTTAGAGATGAATTTGCAGAAATAAATGATGAATCTACCATTTATAATATATCAATATCAAAAGATGGATTAGGAAGCAATGGAGATTTTGTCGTAGAAGCAACAGGTTCTGAAATTAATAAAGTAACACTAGGCATGCAAATAGAAAACCAAGATGGTTATATAACTTTTATTCAAGAGCTTAGTAGTACAAAAATTAGAATATTTTATTCTAAAGCTTTTACTATTGATATACCTTCAACATTTAACGTAAAATATAAAACTAGAGGTAAAATAATAGGAGGTTGGGATATACATAGTAAAAACTATGTAATATCTTTGCAAAAAAATAGCAATCAAGTTTCTACTACTACAGATTATAATACTTTAGCTTTTGAAGAACAAATAAAAGGTTGGGTAAGTTTCTTTAATTATAAACCAAACTTGATGTTTAGTGTGCAAAACAAGTTTCTTACTTTTCAAAATGCTAGTCTTTATAAACACTACTCTACAGTTGCTAATACAAGAGGTAATTTTTATGGAGTAAATTATGCTTCTAGTATAACTACAGTTTTTAATGAACAGCCTAGTTTAGTAAAAAATTTTAAAACTGTAGGATATGAAGGTAGTAGTGGTTGGGAAGTAGAAACTTTTATATCTGATATAACCGGCGTAAATGTATTGCCTAATACTAACTATAATAATCATCAAGATAGTACGTCTAGTGTTAAAAGTTATGAAGAAGGATTATATACAGATACCGTTACAGGTCAACCTCTTAGAGCAGGTTTTAATAGAAAAGAAAACATTTACGTAGCTAATTTAATATCAACATCGCCAGCTATGCCAGGTGAAATAAGCTTTGGTGGAAATGTAACTGGCATAAAAGGATTTATAGCTACTGTTAAATTTAAGACAGATGGAACAACTCAATTAGGTGGAGAAAAAGAGTTATGGTCGGTAAGATCAGAGTACGTTAACTCTTCTTATTAAATTATATTATATGCAACAAATAAACGAACTAATGGTTCAGATGAGTAAATTACCTCAAGAAGATTTTAGAGATAAAATGGGAGAGTTAACTCAACTTATAGTTGATAATGGCGGAACTATAAGAGAATCATACAAAGAAAATGACAAAATAGATGTTATAAACGGTAATAAGTTAGAACATTTTTTTGGTGAAGGAACTTATATAAGGAAAATTACAATGAATAAAAATACATTGATAATGAGTGCAATACATTTAGTTACTCATCCTTATTTTATTTTAACTGGTAAAGCAACTATATTATCACCAGGTGGTTTACATTTAGTAGAAGCACCAAAATTTGGTATAACAACACCAGGAACTCAAAGGTTATTGTATATACATGAAGACATGGAATTTTATACAGTTCACCCTACAGAAAAAACTAATGTAGAAGAAATAATAAATGAAGTTACTTCTACACATTATAATCACCCAAAACTTAAACTTAATTAATATGTTATTAGAAGTAATTAACAATGCTCCAGTGTATTATGAGGCAACGGTTGGTGTAGCTGCTATAGTAGCTGGTAGCGTAGCTGTTGTTGCATCTACTACTAATGCTATAATGAGTAATAAAAAAAGAAAAGATGCTGCCGAAGCTAAAGAAGATATGCAAAGAGAAATAGATACTTTTATTGATAATCGCCAGCCTGTTATAGATAACTCAGATGATATTAGAGCTTTAGCAGAGCAGGTGACTAATCCTTATGCTAATTTAGGTGTAGCTACACAAGCTGCAGAGTTTCAAGCTGAAGAAGCAGATATGGCCCTTGCACAAACTTTAGATGTTGTAGCTTCTACAGGTGCTAGCGCTGGTGGCGCGACTGCATTAGCTAGAGCAGCGCTACAAAGTAAAAGAGGTATAGCTGCTAGTATAGAACAACAAGAAGTTAAAAATCAAGCAATGGCTGCTCAAGGAGAGCAAATGGCTCAGCAACAAAGACTTAATCTACAATTGCAAGCTGAAGCTGAAGAAATTGCTGCTTTTGGTAGACAAGAAAGAAGAGACGATGTTATACTAGGTATGAAAAGACAAGATGAAGTTTTTCAAGCAAACTTAGAGCAGCAAATGGCTATGGCTACGCAAGCTGCTGTTGTAGATACTATAAGTGCAGTTGGAAATGTAGCGGGTGGAGTAACTGCTGGAGCTGCAGGAGCTGCTGCTGGTGGTGGTTTTGGTGATTCAGCAGCGCAATTTTACGGTTATTAAAATTTAAGTTATGAGTGGATACAAACTACCAGACATATCTGTACTATCAGCTGCCACTGATAGAGCGTTTAAACAAAGAGACAATTTAATCAATGGCATGATTAAAGGTCAAATAAGAAGAGATAAAGAAGCAAAAGAGCTAACTCTTAAAGCTCAAGCGGCTAATGATGCTTTTTACACTTTCTATGATAAACAACCAAAATCTGGTAATGTTTTATTAAACACAGCATCTAGAGAATTTGTCGTTAAACAAGCGCAAGAGCAAGAAAGATTATATAGAATAGCTTTTGGAAGTGGTGGAACTGCAGAAGATAGAGCTAGATATAACCAGCAAGTTTTAGCTGATAAACAAGCTTTAAGAGAAATAGGTGAGTGGATGGTATTTACTAATAACAGTAATGAGCAAATAGCTACAAATGCGTCTGCTGAAGCAAAAGGAAATATGGTGGGTAGGTTTACTAGAAGTACTAATAATGATTTAGATAAATGGAGTTTTCAAACAGAGCTTCAAGCTAATCAGTTTAGCGGTTTTGAATTTGAAGTTGATCCTAATACTTTTAATGTGAAATTAACAGGTGAAGGAAGCGCTTATAAAGGAGGCCCTTTAAACATTAGTAAAGAAATGGCAGGGGCCAAGCAAGGGCAACCTTGGTTTGAGTCTATAGAAGAAGAAAATAAACTAGGTGTAGTATTAGGCAAAAGATGGAACGTAGGTGTTAAAACAAAGGCTGGAGTAGTAGTTACACCTCTTTCTGAAAGTTTTAGTTCTCCTGAAAAGACAACTGTAAAATGGAACGGGACAGAACAACAGTGGGAAAAAATAGTTAAACAAACTTTTGATAGAAAAGCTGTGTATAATGAATTAATGAACGGCGACCAAAAACAAGTATTACAAGATACTATAACATCGAAAAATTTTGAGCAAATGTGGGATCAATTATTTTACGGTGGTTATTTAGTTAATAAAAATACAGGTGAAAACGATGCGCTAGGTAGTTTAAGTTGGGATGTTGTTAGTAAGTTTAGGACTATGAAGCTTGAAGATTTGGACACGTGGGGACAAAATACTTACGGAGACGATTGGAAGACAGAAAATTTCGCAGGTAAAGATGGTAAATTAAGTGAAGCAGAAAGAAAAGATTTCATTAAAAGCATGAATGAATCGGCTAGAAATGGTTTAGCTATTTACTACTCTCAAGTGTTAGCACCAGCTTCTGAAAAAGTAATTAAAGACATAATTACTGATGAAAAAGCTAGTGATCCTAATAGTAAGGGTCAGCTTACTCAAAAACAAATAAGCGCATTATCAAAAAAGAAAGCAGGTTTTGAATTAAATTTAAAAAATGCAGCGGCTGATGTTAATATTACAAGTGGAGTTGAATTGTTAAATAAAATGGCAGGTATTGATGGTCAAATGGCTAGAGCTCTTGAAGCTAACCTAGGTGGTGGTGTTGAATTTAGAACTGGTCAAGAAGTATACGATGTTATGTTGGAGGCTGGTCAAGAAATACCCGCAGCTATTGGTACTCCTCCAACTAAAAATAATCCAGGTGGAGTTAATCCTAATGCTAAAAATGCTTTATTTGCTTTAACATATGCTGGTGGATTAGAATCAGGCAAACCGGCATCTGGTTATTTAGCTAATAGAATTGCTACTTCTAATAGACTAGATGAAATTGCTGCAATGCCTGCTACAGATTCAACAGAAAAAGAATTAAAATCTAGAGCAATAGAAGATATTTTAAATCGTGGTATAAATTTAGATCCTGAAAGTAGAAATTACTTAAAAGATCAAACTGGAGGTATAAATAGATTTTTACAATAATATGAACGATACTTATTATTATATCAATAATCAAGGCGAACAAGTAAGTGGAACTTATGAGCAAGTAGCAGAAGCTGCTGATGCTTTAGGTTATCCAGATGTTCAAACTTTTATTGATGATAAAAAAATAACTACTGAGCCACCAGAAAAGAAGAAAACTACTTTATTTGGTGAGCAGTTTGTCAAAGAAATATTACCGCCTACTATAAATGATGAGGTAGATAGAAGTAATTATGTTGAGCAAGTTAATAATAACATTAATGAAAAAGAATTAGAAAATAGGTTTGAAAACAAAAAACCTATGGCTAGTGGATATGCCAAGCAAGCTAGGATAAAAGAGCTTCAAGCTGAAACAGAAGCAGCATCAGATGAAATAAACAAAGTTCATGAGTGGATGGACAATGTAGATGATACTCAGTTTAAAAATACTAGTAAAAGTAAAATGGCTGCTACACTTAATATTGCATATCCTGGTTTTACTACTAAAGTTTTATATAAGTCAAAAGCTGAAGTTACTCCAGATGGTGTAAAAAAATTACCATACAAAGAGCTAGAAATAACTGATAATAAAACAGGTAATAGTAAACTTTTAGAAATTGACTCTGATAATTTTAAAAATGATATAAGGTCTTTTGTAAATAGTAAAGGCGGAGCAAAAGCTTATGAAGCTGATAAGGAGACGTTAGAACTAAACAAACAAGCTAATAGCGCTAAACAATTATCTGAGTATCAACAAACAAAATTAAATGAAATACGTAATACACCTTTAGATATATTATTTAAACCTAAAGTAGAAAAAGTAACAGTGTCTGGTATTCCTGAAGATGGAAGAACAATAAGCGGTAGTAGAAGAATAGATAAAACTATACAGCCTTACGAAACAGAAATAAAACAAGCTGAAACATTACTTAATAAACAAATAGGTTATTTAAACTCTCAAAGATCTGCCGACAATCAACTATCAGGTCCAACTCCTATACAAATACAAGAAAAAGCAAAAGAAATAATTATATCTAAGCGTATTGTAGATATGCAAGATTCTAATATGACTGATTTTTTAGAGACATTAGATCCTTCTAGCATAGCTAAATTAAACGTTTATAACGCTCAAACTAGAAATAAAACAGTTAAACAAGTAAACAATATTCAAGCTGTACAAGATCAGTCAATGAAAGACTTTAACGATCAAGTTAAAAATCCTAGTTTGTTTATAGTTGATGAGTTTATGAAAACTTACAATGATCCTACTAAAACTTTTGTTGTTGAGCCAGGTGAAAAATTTATACCATTAAAAAATGGTAAAAAAGTAAGTATATTAGAATATAATCAATACGAAAAAGCTAAATCTGATCTAGACAATCAACTAGTAGTATTAAAGCAAAGACAAAATAAAATAAACAATTTAACAGAAACTGTAGATGACTTAGATTCTAAATTAGACTTATATGGTAGAGACTATAGCAACTTAAATAAATTTATATATAATGTTGCTAGCGGCTTTGAATCTATTGGATCTGGTATAGTTTATTATGGTGGTAGAATAGCTAGTGAAGTTATGCAACTGCAAGGTGGTATAACAGGTTTAGCTGGAGAAATGGTACAAAAAGACTTAACTGATTGGCAAATAAATAGATTTAAAGAAGATCAAGATCGCAGAAACTCACTAGCTAAAGACGTTTCTTTTGAGTCATTTAGAGATAAAAATGGCGAGTTTGATTTTAATAAATTTGGAAGGTTTATTAATCAAGAAACTAGTACTCAACTACCTATATTAGCTTCAATGATAGCTACTGGTGGTACTGGAACTACTTTTTTACCAGCACTAACTATTGGTACGTATAGTGCAGGCGAAAGATTAGCAGAGTTTGACGTTAAAGAAGCAACAGATCCTAACTATAGACCGTCAGCTGCGGAAAAATGGTTTGTAAGTACAGGTTATGGTATCTTAGATGGTACGCTAGGAACTTTACCTACAGCTAAAATATTAAATAATGCTAGCAGAAGTATAGCAGAACAAGGTGGTAGAAGATTATTTAACTTTAAACAAGGTATACAACAAAGTTGGAAAGATGGTACTTTACCTAAAAACTTAATATATGAACCAGCTGTAGATATGGCCGGTGAAGTAGGCACTACATGGGGTCAAAATGTATTAGACGGTAGACCTATACTTACTAATACTGGGCATACGGCTTTTACTTCTGGTATGTTTAGTATATTTTTAGGTGGTGCACCTACAGCTTATGGCCATACATTAGGTGCTTTTACTCATAATAAAAAGTGGAAACAAACCAAAGCTAAAATAGATCAAGTAGCTTTATTAGAGACTCAATACGAAGCTGTAGATGGTAGAACTAGAGTAGGTCAAGCTTATAAAACAGAAATAAATAAATTAAAAAAAGAAATAACTTTAGAAATAAACAAAGTAGAAAATAATGTTTTAAATAAAGTTAGCCCTAAATCTTTTAAAAAATTTGCTGCTGCTACTACAAAGCAAGAACAAATAAGAATAGAAGTAGAAGAAATACTTAATGATCCTAATATAGTTGAAAGTGAAAAGTTAGGTTTTTTAGAAACAGCTAAAAAAGAGTTTGATAAATTACAATATGCTAGAGATTTATGGAGAGACGAAAGCGCATTTGGAAATGAGTTTAACTTATTAGAAGTAGGAACTCAAGAAGATAAACAAAGGTTTGAAAGAATTAAAAACGAAGCAATAGAAAATTTATTAAGAGATAAGAACAAAGCGCCTGACTACCAGCCCGATATAGAAGATGTAAATGCAGAAGCATATAATATATATGTTAGAGAAGAAATAGAAAGTAGAATAAATGAAGCTAACAAAGCAGGAAATAAATATAAGACTACAGTATTAAATACTAAGCAAGACGCTATAGATGAAGTAAGGAAATTATCAAATGAAGAACTTAAAATAGCTGCTTCAGAGGAGACTACTATTACAGAAGATGTTGAAACTATAATAAAGAAAATAAAGTCAGGAAGATTAAACGGTTTTCAAGTTGGTAATACTAATTATGCAATAATGGAAAACGCTATTGCTAATGAAAAAACTGAAATAACTATACATGAACCTGGACACCAAGTGTTTGAAGATATACTTGAAAATCGTAATGCTGATTTTTCTGATATGGCTAAGTCTGTAATAGAGTGGACTAAAAAATATAATCCAGAAGTATATACTAGATTATCAACTCAAGCTGGTCTTAATTTATTGTTTAGTGATAATTTAGCTGATAGAAAAAGAGGTGCTGAAGAAGTAGTTGTTGAATTTTTAGAAGAAGTATCTGCCGGTAGAATAGATTTTAATAAATTAGAAAACAAAGATTTAGCAGCTTACTTTGGGTTTATGGCTTCAGATGTAATGCAAAAAAGTACTCCTAATAATTTTTCATTAGATTTAAAAGGACAAAATGACGCTGTTAGTTTTTTAGTAACATTAGCTGCTAAGATAAAGCGTGGTGATATAACGCAAAGAGACATACAAGAAGCTAGACAATCACCTGTTATAAAAGCTATAGAACAAAAAACTAGTGAAACAGCAGCTATAGAATTAGCCACTAGAGTAAAAGAAGCACAATCACCTATTAAAGAATCTGTATCAGAAACAGCTGAAGAAAAAGCTAGTCGTAGAGATAGAAGAGATAAAAATGTTAAGAAGCTTTATGATGAAGCTCCTAAAACAAAACAAGAATTTAAAGAGTTTTTACAAACACCAGAAGGTAAAACTGAACTAGGCGAAATATTATTAGACTATTATCCAGACATGTTGGCAATAGCTAAAGGTGATGTAGATAAAGCTGTAGCGGGTTATCAACCTTTAATAAAACACATTGAAGCGTTTAATCCTGAAACTAACACAGACTTATCTGGATATATAGGAACTTATTTAAAAGCTAAAGTTGGGACTGGTGCTAAGCGAGTAGCTAAGTCAGAAGGACCAAAGGGTGGACCTAGGATAGGTGAACAAAGAGATGGTGGTAGAGCTTTTGATGTAGCAGATACTAGAGGTGAAGCTGATCAAACAGTTGATTTAAATTTAAGGCAACTAGCAGATATTAAAGAAGGTAGTGACTTATATAATTTTATATTAGATAAAGCTAAAAAAGTATTAGCAACTTTTAAACCAAAAGTTAAAGGATTAACACCTGAAATTAAAGAGTTAGCTAAAGAGCCTACAAACTCTAAGGCTATTGCTCAAGTTAATAAAGCTTATAAAAGTATTAGACAACAACTTAATAACGACTTTAATACTGAAATGTTTAAAGAAGTTAAAAACACTATTAAAAAGCCTAGTTACAAAGAGTGGCTAGAAAAAAATAAAAAAGCTATACTTAGTTTAGATATAAACACTTTAGTTGGTTTTGAAAGACTAGCTCCGAAGAAAATATTTGCAGTACCTGAAAAGAAAAACATGAGCCCTAAAGAAATAGATGCTGCTATTTCTGCAGGTAGAAGAGATGATTTAGTGTACATTAATCCTACATCAGGACCTACGCTATATAAAAGACTAGATCCTTCACCAGAACAAATATCAGAGTTCTTTTTAAAACGTGGTAGAGACAATGCGTTAGCTAAAGCTATAGCCGCTAAGCTAGGTGAAAATGCTACAATGGAAGTATTAAAAGGAGAAGTTGGTGGCAGTCCTATAATAGAAATATTCTCCAATAATAATCCTGATTTAAACTGGATACCTTTAGAAGGTATGCTACAAATGTTTGGTGAGATAACAGATCAAGGTATAGATGCTAAGTTTTCAGAAGACATGAACTTAAACAATGCAGACTATGCTAAATTTATGGAAGGTAAAGATCCTTTTATTAAATCTATAGTTGATGTTGCTAAAAATCAAGGTATACCAGCAGATTCTGATAAAAGAAAGCCTTTAATAAAAGAACTAGTAGCAGGTAATTTCCCAGACATTGGTCAAAAAGCTAAAATAGTAGATTATTTTAATAAAATACTAAACCCATATGCTAAGCAAACTGCTAAATATAAAGCTATTAAAATAGATTTAGATACTTATATAAATGAAGTATTAACAGATGATACTATAGACAGGTATGCAGAGTTTTTTGGTTTAGAAAATGGAGCTAAAATATTTGAAAATTTTGCAGTAGACAAACAGAGACCTTTTATTAAGACTGTAGCTAACATAATGAAATCAGAGTATAAAGATCCATTAGAGTTAGCTGCTGAGTTTTGGCATTACAAAGGAGGCTTTGAAGATGGTAGCGCTAACCCAGGCAGATCTATGACTTTTTTCAATAAAAAAGGTGGTGGTCATGTACAAGTATATATAGATGAGTTTATAGCGCCTGTATTTTCTACTACAGATAATCCTATAGTAGGTGTTGGAAACGTATTTAAAAAAGATAAAAAAGGCAAAAAAGTAGATTATGTTGAATTTAAATATAAAAATGGTGAAAATACATTAATTAAATCGCTAAAAAGACAAAGTCAAAAAACAACCAAGCAAATGGTAGACGGTACCATTAATAAAGCTGAATTAACTAGAAGAGCTGATGATGCAGATAGAGCTTTTAATTTTGTATTAAAAGTTTACAGAGCTGCTAAAAAAGCTAATCCAACTAGTGAAAACTTATTTATGTTAACAGCAGGCATGGGAGCTAATATGAAAGGTGCTATAAGAGCTGCTGCTAGATTAAGATATTTACCTGTTAATGCTAAATATAAAAGTTTATCTAGGCCTGATGGTAGTAAAGCATTTGAATATGAGCATGGTATACCAGCTGTTATAGTTAATTTAGCTATAGCTGATGCAATATTTAATGACAATAAAAAAATTGATCTTAAAAAACTACAAGACAGTTATTCTGTAGGTGTTATAAGCGTAGAGTTTAATGACAATTTTGGTAGGTTTTTTAAATCACGTATGCCGTTTAACTACAAGATAGGTGATATGCCTACTACCAGATGGTATAATATGTTTACTATAGGAGGTGAAGTACATGAACTGCTTGATACTGTAGAAGGTGAAGTAATAGGCACAGAAGAAACTAAATTATGGAACTCTACTCAAGAAGCAAAAGCTGTTAACGATATTGATTTAAGCAACAATGTATTTAATATGAGCGAAGAGCTAACTAATGATGATGTAATTAGTTTAGCAGCTACAATAGATCAAGCTTTAAAATTTGCTCGTGATCCTAATGCACCAGTTAAAAAGATTAGAGTATTTGATTTTGATGACACATTAGCAACTAGTAAAAACATTGTTATAGCTAAAAGAGGTAATGAAGAAATAAGATTAAATGCAGAAGAGTTTGCACAGAGGGGTTTACAATTAAAAGAAGAAGGTTACACAATGGACTTTAGTGATTTTAATAGAGTAACTGATGGTGGTAGAGGACCACTATTTGAAGTTGCTAAAGCTATTAAAGAAGCTAGAGGTAATGAAGATTTATTTGTACTTACAGCAAGAGCGCCTGAGTCTCAGCAAGCAATATATGATTTTTTAAAAGCTGAAGGTTTAGAATTTAAAAAACAAAACATAATAGGATTAGGTAACTCTACTGGCGCTGCAAAAGCTAAGTGGATAGTAGAACAAGCTGCTAAAGGATATAATGACTTTTATTTCGCTGATGATGCTTTTCAAAATGTAAAAGCAGTGAGAGATGCGTTAAGTGTTATTGATGTTAAGTCAAAAGTGCAACAAGCTAAAATGAAGTTTAGCGAAGATGTAGATTTAGAGTTTAATCAAATACTTGAAAACAACTTTAAAATTGGAAAAGAAAAAGAATACTCCGCTGCTAAAGCTAAAACAATAGGAGCTAACAAAGGTAATTTTAAATTTTGGATACCTTATTCAGCTGAAGATTTTACTGGTTTAATATATAAGTTATTAGGTAAAGGAAAACAAGGTGACATACAAATGGCCTGGTTTAAAAAGAACTTGCTACAACCATATACTAGAGCAATGAACAGCTTATCACAAGCTAGAGTAAATTTGATGGATGATTTTAGAAAACTTAAAAAAGATCTTAACGTTCCTAAAGATTTAAAGAAACCTAACGAAACTGGATTTAGTAATGAGCAAGCTGTAAGAGTTTATATGTGGGATAAATTAGGATACGAAATACCTGGATTATCAAAAACAGATAGAAGAGAATTACTTAAAATTGTTAGCGATAATGAAACGTTAAAAATGTTTGGTGATCAAGTATTAAAACTAACTAAGTCTTCATCGTTAGCTAATCCTGAACAGTCGTGGTTAGCTGGTACTATTACAACTGACTTGTTTGATACTTTAAATAAAAATACGAGACGTAAGTTATTAGAACAATCTGGTTTTACTAATAATGCAGATCTTATATTTAGTGAGAAAAATTTAAATAAACTTGAAGCTATATATGGATCTAAATATAGAGAAGCGATAGAGAATAGTTTAAGCCGTATGAAGCAAGGTAAGAATAGATTATTTAGTGGCAATAGATTAAGCAATAGAATATTAGATTACATAAACAATGCGACAGGTGTTATTATGTTCTTAAACGCAAGATCTGCAATACTACAGACTATATCTAGTATTAACTTTATAAATTGGAGTTTTAATAATCCATATAAAGCAGGTGTTGCTTTTGCTAATCAACCTCAGTATTGGAAAGACTTTCTTAAACTAATGAACTCTGACTATTTAAAAGATAGACGTAACGGTTTAAGAATTAATATATCAGAAAGTGAAATAGCAAATGCTGCTCAGACAGGTAAAAATAAAGCAAAAGCAGCTATAAGTTATATACTAAGTAAAGGATATGCTCCTACCCAAATAGCAGATAGTTTCGCTATAGCGGCTGGTGGATCTACTTGGTATAGAAACAGAATTAAAGATTTAATGAAGCGTAATCCAGATATGTCCTTAAAACAAGCAGAAGATCAAGCTTTAATAGAGTGGAGAGAAATAGCTGAAGAATCGCAACAGTCTTCTGATCCTAGTAAAATATCTTCTCAACAAGCTAGTGATGCTGGTCGTTTAATATTAGCGTTTCAGAATACACCTATGCAGTATGCTAGGTTGCAAAAAAGAGCTTTTCAAGATTTAGTAAGTGGAAGAGGTGACGCTAAAAGCAATGTTAGTCGTATAGTTTATTATTCTATAGTACAAAGTTTAATATTTAATGCTTTACAACAAGGTTTATTTGCTTTAGGTATGGGTGACGCAGACGAAGACGAAAAGAACAAAAAATACTTTGATATATCTAATAGCATGATTGATACTCAACTAAGAGGTATAGGTATTGGTGGAGTAGCTTTAAGTACTGTTAAAAACTTTTTATTAGATCTATACGAAAGATCAGGTAGAAAACGACCAGAATATGTAGATGCTGTTTGGAAATTAACTCAGTTCTCTCCGCCAATTGGATCTAAAATATCTAGATTAAGATCAGCAGCTTGGAACGTTGATAGTAAGAAAAGAAGAGAAAAGATAATGGAGATGGGTCCTTTCAATATTGACAATCCAGCTTATGAATCAGCAGCTAAAGTTATATCAGCTGTTACTAATATTCCTCTTGATAGAGCTTTATCTAAATATGAAAATATAGACGCTGCTCTTAGCGAAGAAGCTGAATGGTGGCAAAGTATGGCAATGATAGGTGGTTGGCCTAAATGGCAAATAATGCCTGAAAGAAAAGAATATGTTACTAAGAGTAAAACCAAACGTAAAACTAAACGACGTACAGCATTAGATAAACAAGCAGAAAGACAAGAAGCACTTAGTAAAGAAGTGCAAGAGCGATTAAAATCATTTT
>CETF01002715.1_pt1 | contig 20023 bp, 17 predicted proteins | sample 326991 | NCBI WGS metagenome assembly CETF01 (sample SAMEA2622331, study PRJEB7988) | marine metagenome | biome: marine biome (ENVO:00000447); feature: surface water layer (ENVO:00002042); material: "saline water (ENVO:00002010), including plankton (ENVO:xxxxxxxx)" | depth 5 m | reverse complement strand
ATCATTGCACTGGTTGCCTCTGGTGCCTTGCCTTTACCAGCAGCTATTGCCGCAGTGCTAGGCGCAAACATAGGTACAACAGGTACAATTTGGCTGGCAGGTTTGTTTGTGTCAGACGGTATGCCTAAAGGAGACACGTTGCGTATAGCAATGGCACATACAGGTGTGAACTTGTTTATGGCAGCTACCTTGTTACCGTTTGTGTCACACATAGCACGATGGCTAGGTAGGTTCTAAAATGAGAGAGGGGGCTTCGCGGCCCCCTTTTTTATTTATCTTTCATTAGAAACCCTACGTGCCTCTACGATTAACTCTCGCAATCCCTCTATGCTACCTAAATCTACATCAGGCAACCCTGAAGCGTCCCGTCTGGCTTGAACACGACTTAACGCTATAACTCTATCCTCGCTAGGTAGCTTACGAAAGGCGTTAACAGCCATTACATAACCCGGATTAGATGAACCGCTAAATTGTGCTGATCTTAAAGACTTTCTAATGTTAGCAAAATTATTCTTTACTAGATTTCTTTGTTCAAGAACCATCATCTTGTTAGAATAACGACCTTCCTTTTTTAGTCTAGCTTTAAGCATAGGCTCTCGCCCAGCTAACATATTAGCCATGTCAGGTAAAAGTTCATTCACAAGTGCGGCCATAGTGTTGTCTATAACATCAACTCCAACTTTATAGGAGAAGTCATAGTCAACAAAGTTAAGGGATCGTAAATACTTTTCGTATGGTTTGTCACCTCTTTCAACATTAATACCAAGAGCAAGTTTCCATGTAGGTGCGAGTCGCTCCCTTTCTCCCGACATTGGCTGAACTCTGCGAGGGGCATCAGCTTCTTTATTCGGACTTACGTAGCCACGCGCATTAAGTGGTATCATAAAGCCCTTTACAAAGGCACTGCCAGAAGATAGATCAGGCTCACCCTCATAGGTTTTGTAATAATTATCTCTCATGCCCATAGCCCGTTCAGCATCAATAACCATTGAGTACGGCTGAAAATATCGGGTCACGGTATTTCCTACTAATTTACCAAATGCTTTCTTTGTTTCTTCAGTTTTTGCTGCATCATTGTTTTCTGCAAATAAGTTGGAGACATCCGATGCTAGTTGTCCGAAAGATTGATTAGCGCGGAAGTTACTTCCTGTTAGTGCTTTAATACCGTATCCAAAATTTCTGCCTCTATCCATGAACATCCAGTTAGTTAGGTTTTCAAATCCATCGTCCATAGACTCCGCATATCCCTTACCTTGGCTTCTTGAGATTTTAAAGTCTTTATCAATTTGATTCCAAACTTCAGCTAGATAAAGACCCGGTGCAAGAGGGAATTGTGGATCAATGTTGGTCTGACTCCCATCAGGATTTGTAACATAATTATATCTTTCAGGCGACTCTTCGCTTCTCCTATAATAGTACAGTCCTAACAACGCACTCATGCCCACCATATTACGAGCAACTTTTTCAGCATCTTTTACCAGATTGCCCTTGCCCATTGCTATGCGCAAAGCAGGTATATAACCTCCGGCTACGTTTGAGCCTACATATTCCATAGCTTTAAACATAAAGCGTGGAAATGGAATCATAATAGTGCTACCGGGGATGCCATTTAATATGCGAAGCATAGATTTAAATGGTGCAAACGTAGGAGGAGAAGCATACGTTTTATCTAAGGCACTCTCAACTGCATCTGTAGCTAGTTCAGCAAAAGATGGGGGCGTGTCATTGCCCCTAACTGGACGAAGTGTAGGTGAGTCATTAATAAGTTCTTTAATATTGCCGTCACGAATTATCTGTTCTAGATTTACACCCCATTCTCTTTTTAAATTGCGACTCAAGTCAGATAAAAAGTATGCGTTACGAGATAAAAATTCTTGTCCACGGTTTGGCGTATTTAAAAAATCTACGAAATCTTCTATCGGATTAAATACGAAATCAGATATACCACCTTCGCCCTTACCTGTAGCACGTTGGGCTTCGATAATTTGATCTCTATAACGAGTCAGAAGATGTGCAAATTCTGGTTGTTCCAGAATAATTTTAGTCATATCATCTGCATATTCAGGATTGCTAAACATGAAAGAATATGTATTAAAGCTATCCCGATATATATTGTCTTTAGATATAGGATTAAAACGTCGGGCAGCGTTTACTGCTTCTTCTCTAGCTGCAGAAAATTCACCAGATTTTGTATGACGAGCCATACGAACCCCGCGAATAATTGCATCTTGCAGTACGTATGTCAACCCTTCAAGTGGTGCGCGTATTAAAGTTGATTCAAAGTTTCTAGCAGCGGTGGCAAAAGCAGATACCATTAGTCCACGACTTATGTTTTCTGCACGTCTGATATTCTGACCTGTTTTTTTCAGCCCCATTTCAAATGGTATTTTACCCGCCAGCCAATCCATCAAACCCGGCGCACCGTCTAGATCATCTTGCGCTTTTTTTCCAGCAGACCTAACCCGCTTTGTCCTGCCCATAGCTGTTGCCATAGCAGCAAATTTTTGTAGTCCTTTACCAAACTTGGTGCCTGAACCTACAGTCATTAAAATATAATCGTCTAGGCTTAATCCAAACTCGTCTAGAATTTTACGTAATTCATCTGAAGCAATAAGGTTGCCCTTAACGCTTTCACGAAACAGTGTTTCAATTACATTTTTGCTGCCTTTAAACGCTTCTGGATTAAGTTCTTTTACTTTAGCAATTGTTGCTACAACAGCGTTTAGCTTTTCCGATTGGAAAATAGGATTACGGAAACCGTTGGGTCCAATGCCAAGATCATAAGCAACATCATCGTCTAAGCCTAAATCTTCTACCTTTTGTATTCCTAGTGTCTTGGCTTTTTCAAAGTCAATATAAGTCTTACCAAATGCTTTTTTAGATATAGCACCTCTACCAAGTTCGTTAATATCTTCATAATTATGAATAATTTCTTCCATAATATCATCGTGTTTTGCAGCTTCTGCCGCAGCAGCTTTAGCTTTTGCTTTCCGAACATCTTCTGTGCGACCCTTTATGTCGGAAATACGACCCTCTCGTTCTATCCTTGCTCTTGCTTTTTCTGCAGCGGCAAGCATTTCAGCAGTTTGAACACGATCACCACCTTTAATTACCTTGACATCTCTACCAATACTTTGAAGTCCTTTTTCAACTAAACTTCCCTCTTCTATAGGACCACCTGCAAATGTCATTCTTTTAGTTGTAATGTCTGGTGTAATGGCACCGGCATCTTCTGCAAATTTGCGCATCTGTGCAGTCGCACCAGCTTTAGCCATTGCGGTTACAGCAACAGCGGGAGCATCAGCAACTTCTGCAAGCTGAATTAAATCACCAACAAACTTACGACCAGATGTTTCGGGAGCAAATGGTATTAAATCCTTACCTGTTAATCCGGTTAACCGTTCAAAGGTGCTGCCTTCAATAATTCCTTCTTGAACTGCACGAGTAAACGCAGCCATCGAACCCTCAAGTGTTTCACCTGTAGCTAACAAACCAGTGTTAAGTCCGCGCAAAGCCGTCACAGAGGGTTTTACTATAACACCATCCACCCCTGCTGCTACAACACTAACAAACGGACGCAAATAATCAGGGACGTTTGTTGCTAAAAACTCCTCGTCAGACAATACGTCATCAACAGGAGCGTTGAACTGGTCATACGCCTGTGCCGTACGTTCGTACGTAAATAGATTTTTTTCAGATTGGGGGATTTTGCTTTCAGAAATGGGTCCAAGGGATATACCTAAAGAGCCAAACCCTGTATCGTCTGTGGGAACAGACGGTCCTTTTACTTCATAACCATAAGGTGCTTCTCTTGTTCTGAAGTAGTATTCTTCGGCAGCTTGCTGCCCTAGAAACTCTTGCTCTAGAGCGGGATCATCAGAGGCGTCCTCGTTTAACATTTCAGCAAATGTACGGTGACGAGGGACTACAACATTTTCTTGAGTATCAATAGCAACGCTGATGTCTTCTTCATCAGAACTATCATCTATCATTTCTTGAAAGGTTCTATATCCTGTTTCAGACATTAAAAACCTCCGGCGGCAATCCACTCACCATCTGAACCAAACATTGCAGTGATTATTTGATCTGAATTAGGCATCTTATACCGAACAATATCTCCAGCCATTAACACACCCGACTTACCTAATTTGGATATAGTCGTTGAATCTTGTAATCCAAAGTCAAAATTCTTTGTAGGAACGCCAGACGACCCCATTTCTCGTGCCGTATTTATTTCTGTTATTTTTGCACCAGTTCCAGTAAGAAAATCATCTAATATAAAAGTGCTTTCGCTGCCGCCAACTACATCAAATTTTTCTGGAGTTCGCGACCAATTATTTATTTGATTTCCTAATTGTGTTTGATATTCATTAGCTGCAGTTAGTCCCATAGCACTAGACGAAGCATACAAGCCTCTAAACTGATCTACCGTATTTGAGTAGCCAGTAATATATGCAGGTCTTTTATTAGCAAAATCATATTTATAGAGGTTAGTAACGGCATCAAACTCACCTGTAATATTTTGATTTTGCAAATTCACTTTGAGGGCAGCATTAAATCTAGTTTCAGGATTTTTAAGTGTTGCGGAAGAGGATGTAGAGTCCATATCAGTGATAGCATTTTGAATACCACCCACACGAATCCGTAGCATACCTGCTTGCTCAAGTTTACCAATTTTTTCTGGGCCATCTTCCATAGCCGCTGCCTCTTGAGTGAGTGTATCCGCATCCTGCATATATATTGCCATAAGTTGTTCCAAATCTGCAGGGCTATTAGCATTACGGATTTTTGCTTCAAGTAAGTCTAGTGCCAATTCTTTTTCTTTGGCCCCATACTTTTGATAATTAACAAGTTCTTCTCTTAGTTTTTCTTGCTCAAGAATTGCAATAGAAATATCTTGTTCTACACCTCGTGTTTGCATTTCCCTAAGTGCAGTAGAAGCATATGTTCCATCAAGTTCAGCCCTTAGTTGTTGTGGAAGTTGTTGATTTGTAATTTCAGCAGCCTGTGCATTAGCTGCTGCCAAACGGGTTGTAGCTTTTCTGCCTTTAGTTGTTTCCTGAAGGTCTTCTAATTCAGCTTGCGCACGACGTGCGGCTACAATTTCATCAGCAGTCATTGCACCAAGACCCGGTATTGTTAGACCCGTATCTGACATAACTGGACCTTGTTGTATATCAGAGCCTATATCACCAAAGGCAGCACGGACATCAGATGGATCAGCCTTAAAGATACCAAACTGCGTACCTGCCGCAACACTCGCTGCAGTTCCCTCAAGATCAAGTGTGCTAGGAACTTGTGCCGCGCCAAACGCAACAGCTTGATCGTCAAAAGATAAAATATCGCCAGTTTCAGTTCCCTGAAACATTGCTTGTGCTGCCGCTTGTCTATTAAACTCACCCGGTTGTTTAGATAAAACATGAATTTGTTCTTGATTATTAAGTGCTTCGACAAACTCGTCATAACGATCTACCCCACTTTGTAGAACGGTTTGAATTTGACCATCCGAAAGACCCATATCGCGTAGGCGTTGACCATACTTTTGATACTCACGAGTAAAAGCTGTCCTATCTTTCACTATTTGTTTTACTTCTTTACGTAAATCAGCAGAGGTATTTTTTAAAGTTTCCGCATAATTTTCATCAAACTTTTCCATTTTTTCGGAAAGTCTTTTAGCGCCGCCAGCAATTGCAGATTGAAATCTAAACGCCATTATACTGCTCCTTTACGTGCCATAAGACCTTTTGGTTTTTCCTCAGTTTCTTCATTTGTTTCTTCACTATTTTCTTCTTTTATATCTTCTTTTGACAGCATGTCCATAGCTTTTCTTACAAGCATGGCATCTGGTTGTTCCATTTCGTCTTCATCCCCTACAACATATGAAATTTCTGCATTTTTAGCAAGCCCTTCCATAAGTTCTACAAGAACAGGATTTACCAGCACAGCTACGTCAATTGTGTGCAAACCCTGCATAACACCACCAAGTGTAAGTGTCTCCGCAATAGCAGTGAGTGGCACACCTGTCTCAATGATGTCAAGTAGACGACCTGCCATTTTATTATCTACGATACGAGATACATAAAAGTCAATGCCCTCTTCTACGGTTATCATCTTAGGAGGAGATTGCCACGGCCTAGCGCCAAGTTCATGGGTCATAGCCATGCCCGGAATAGGCATATCAAAATCTGATGTTTCTCTAAATGCCATTACACCGTACCTCCCGACATGCCTTCACGAATAGCGGCCATAGCCTGCATCACCACTTCAATTTGTGTTTTAGTTTGATTTTCACTATCCGCACGAGACTGCGCAATTTTATTAGACACGAGAAGCCCACCGCGCTTGGGAGACTTTGCCATAGCCTTTTGTTTTTGAAGTGTGCCTACTTCACGTCGTAAGTTACGACTAGCTAATACTCCGGGTTGACGTTCTATACTCATTTTTTATGCTCCAAAAATCAATTTACTTGCAACGCTACCAGCCTGACTTGTGAGGACATCTGCAAAGAAACCACCAATAGCACCACTTTCTTCTGCGTCCAGTTTCAGTTGTGCCAGATCAGATTGTGTCTTGGCAGACAGTTCACCAAGCGCCATCTGTACAATACGATCTTTGTCGTTTTCTGCGGAAGTCCATGCCCACTCCATTGTGTCAGCATAGTAGTTCCATAAATTATCATACGCCTGCTTAGAAATGTCAAGCACTGCAGCAGCGTTTAGTTCATTTACCCGGTTGACTGCGGCAGTGTCAGCGGTAGCAATCTGACGACGCCACTGCGCATTGCTCTGTGCAATCACAAGCTGGTTCTGTGCGTTGAACTGGTCACGCTGATTGTTGATTTCAGCATTGAACCTGTTGACTGTATTAGCCTGCCCCGCATTGAACTGCGCCTGTGCGTTAGACTGTGTAGCGTTGAACTGTGAAGTCTGCGTAGCCAGATTAGCGAAAAACTGATCCACTTGGTTCTGGCTAGATGCATTGAACTGACGCGCAGCGTTGGTTGCGGCTTGGTCAGTAAACAGACTTTGAATACGCTGTTGCGCCTTAAACAAATCAGTCTGCTGTCTATTAGACAAGTTAGCCATATCCATGTTCAGGAATGATTGTGCATTGATTACAGCAGCTTGTTGCCGATTGTTTAGATTAGCTGCATCCATCTGTGCTAGTGCAGCAGCTTCTGCCATGACCATAGCCTGTGAGTTAGACAGGTTGTTCAAGTTCATGGTGTTAGCAGCACGGCTATTCTCAAGCTGCACCTGCTGCTCTGCAGTAAAGTTCATGTTAGCTACATCACTAATCTTGGCAGCATTCTGTACACGTGCTTGGAACTCTTGAGTAAACTCCATCTCCATAAATGCAGCGCGTTGTTGTGCAGCAAGCATAGCACGTTGTTGGCGATTTGACAAGTTCTGCTGTTCAAACTGTGCAATGATAGCAGCATCTGCCTGTGCAATAGGCAAAGCGGACTCCATCGTAGCTTGTACAATAGCCTGACCAGCAAGGCTAGATGCACCAAGTCCACGTGCAGCCATCTTCGCTGTTGCATTGCGAAGTGCGCCAGCAGCCCACGCAGGTGGATTAGCAGCGTCAAAGTTTGCAGTGAGAGAAGCAAGCTGACCCTGAACGGTAGCTTGTGTGGAGGGGGTAGCTTCTGCAGCCTGTACTTGTTCAGTAAACTGTGCAGCAGTTTGTGCATCAGCAGCACCAGAGATAAGTTCACCAGCTTGGATATCTCGTTGTACAGGATTGTCAATCAGAATGGCGTTACCCTGTGCGGCAGTGACATTGCCCACACTAGATGCCGTTTGCTGGGCCGCTGTGACCTCTGCACGGGGGTCTACAGTACCCTGTGCTGCTTGGGTAGCCTGAACTGCAGCATCAACCGCTGGTGCGGCTTGTGCGGCTTCCATGATATTTGCTTGCTTTTCTTCTGGTGCTGCCGCCTCTTGCGTTGCAGCCATAGCAGTAGGCACTGCTACTGCACCAGTAACTGTGCCACTACTAGGTGGTACATATTGACCCGCATCACTAGGAGTAAATGCGGCTTGCGTTACGGCACCCTGTGGAATACCCGGATCATACATGCGCTGCACAGTAGAATCTGGAATAGTGATAGGTGTCGTCCCACCTTCCTGCATCTTTACCGCGCCGCCGTTTGCCATCTGCATAGCTTTATTTTGATACGTTTGCATCTGCTGTTGACGCATGGGGTCTTGCGCAAGATAATCTTGAAACCCTTGCATATTACCCTGATAGCCCATAGCACGTGCTATCTTCTCCATGCCGCTAGGCTTAAATGCTCTGAACATTGCCATTATCTAAATCCCATAAATACTGATACCACCATTGCTACTACAAGAATAGTGCTACCCATAATCATTGCTTCTAATCGCCACATGCGTTTATCAAGTGCCTCTAACTTTTCCTGCACGTTAGCGTACCGAATGGCACATTCTTTTTCATGTGCTTCCAGTTCCATTTGTGTTTTGAGTACAGGTTCCATTGACATCTTCATTAGTTACCAGCTTCTAGTGCTGCGACTTTCGTCTCAAGAGTTTCGATCTTGGCGATTGCTTCCTGCAGTGCGCCGGTCAGCAGCGGCACTAGCTTGGCTTGGTCGATGCCCTGCATGACTGCGTTGCCATCATTATCCACCTCGTTGTGTGTACCGGTGACAGCTTCTGGCACAACAGTCTGTGCCTCATGTGCAAGGAAACCATCTACGGTCGTGTCGGCGTCTACAATGAAGTTAAACCGCTTCGGTGCAAGCTGCTTCACACGAGCAATCGCACCGGTCATGTCGGTTACGTTTTCCTTGAGACGATGGTCGGAAGAGGTGTTATATGCCGTAGACGAGGCGGTAGTTGATATTGTGCCGACGCCAACAGTGCTGCCTCCACCATCAACACGCTGGAAAGTAACAGCGTTCTGGTTGGTTGCCGTATCCGTACTGGACAAATAAAGAATAGGAAAACCGCCGGTAATGTCTGTTGATTGCAGAGTAAGAGCATTGCCAGTTCCGGGGTTTTTGATTGAAGCCTGTTCAGTAGCAGCCGTGTTAAAAAGGTTAGTAGTAGTTCCGACCCTCAACCCACCGTCGCTGTCGATATACATACGAATGTTACCATCACCGTCTGACAAGACGAGGTTATTGTCGGATGTGCGGATGTCTAAGCCACCGCTGTTTCCGTCGTAAGAACCAAGAAGTGTGTTCTTTGCGCCTGTTGTAATGGCATTACCTGCATTTGAACCTATGGCAGTATTTTTACCAGTACCGCCACTACTATTATTAAAGTTAAATAATGACAAGTGACCTACAGCAGTGTTTCCATCCGTGCCTGTACTTGCAGTCATTGATTTATAGCCTATCGCAACATTATCATCACCACTTAAGTTTACTTTTAGTGCTGATGATCCTATAGCAACATTTTCGTGACTACTATTAGCATTATCCTGTACCCCAAGCAATGCTGAATGACCTATTATAGTATTGTCATCAAATGAACCGCTATTGACGTGTTTACCTGCCTCAAATCCTATAGCAACATTTCTTGCTACTCCGCTAGACATGCCGTTCTGCATGGCGTCTTCACCTAAAACAGAATTTTCTGTGCCTTGGCTATAACTTCCGCTTAACTTCAACGTGCCACCATAAAGATTTGTATTACCGTTTTGTGTTAAGGAACCTGTATAATTGATGGTGCCACTGCCATTAATTGTTTTACTATTAAGATCAAGATTGCCGCCTAGTTGTGGGCTAGTGTCATCAACTAGGTTAGACATTCCGGCACCAGACACTTGCGCATCAACATAAGTCTTAATTGCTTTTGCAGAAGCTAGGGTTGTGTCTGTTGCAGCTACGGATGATATGTCCGTATCTAAAACCCCAGACTTAAAATTGTCTACTTCAATATTAGATACAGTATTGTTGTCAACATCTATTGTTTTGTTTGTAAGAGATTGTGATCCCGCAAGTGTAACATCACCTGCCGCAAACCCACTATCGTTGTTGAAAATGCTAAGATTAATCTCACTAGCAGCCTTGCGCGATTCAGTTGTACCGTCTTGCAGAATAAACTCTGTAGTGCCAGAAGCAGCACCTGTCATGTCAGTCAGTTCGCTGAAGTCAAGGGCAAGCGTTACATCACCGGATGACCCGCCACCTGACAAGCCCGTGCCTGCAGTGACGCCTGTAATGTCACCAGTATTAGTTGTATAACCAAAACTTTCAATGTGGTCATTGATAGCCGCACTTGTCATCAGTGTGGTATCGTTGTCCGCGAAAGATTCTGAACTTGTAGTAACTGCACCTCCATCAAGCTGGCTAAATGTAATATTGCCAAGCGTACCACCTAAAGTTAGATTACCACTACTTGTAACTGTGCCTGTAAGAGTAATACCATTTACCGTACCTGTTGTACCGACAGATGTTACTGTACCTGTTGTGCTAGAGAAGCTGCTGTCGTTGTTAAAAATACTAAGAGGTATCTCGCTAATGGCTTTACGCTTTTGTGCCGTACCGCCGTCGAGAATTACCAGTTCATCTGCGCCTACAGCAGTTTCTGTCATGTCCGTAAGTTCTGTGAGGTCAACGTCAATGGTTGGCGTTGCACTTTCTCCAGAATTGTTTTGCAGGTCAATCAAGGCACCTGCTGTCAGGCTTGCTACATAGTCACCTGTAGTCTTTGTACCAAGTGCAACAGCATTGTTGGCAATGCCTGATGCGTCAATCTGTGGACCTTCACCTGTCGTGCCATCGTGGCTGTGACCAGTTGAAGCGTTAAAAGCAGCTTGAACCGCATCAAACTCGCCATCAAGATCAGAGGCGTTGATTACGTTCCCGTCTGCAATATTGTTAGCGGTATCATTACGAGTGTAACCTGTACCCATTATTATCTCCTAGCGTTTGTTATAAACTGCAAAGTAGCAGAGTCAATTGTAAATACAGCATCTGTGCTGCTGCCTAATGTTTCATATAATATGGACACGACAAATCCTGAACCTCGTGTCTGCACATTAAAGATTGCGTCTGGCGCTGTTCCAAAAATAGAAGTAGATGCACCATATGTAGCAGAACCGTAAGTGACTGTTGCTGAAGAAGAACTATCTAGCTGTTCAGAACTTCGATTAGACCCAGCTTGTGCGTAGTCAAACTGTAGTGTCTGACGTAATTCAAATGCACCATTAATCTTTAGATAAGCTGTGCCTTTGTATATGGTCTTGCGAACAGATGGATCATTTAGTGGGACAAACGGTGTAGCAAAGCTGGCAATAATATTTGTCCCGTCAAATGTATTGCCTGATTCCATTTGATATACGTAGCCATCGTTGTTGGCGAAATATATTAACTCGTCAAATCCTTCGTACTCACTGTGGGATACATGTGCGTTAATACCACGCAAATCGTTAAAGACTACACCTTCTTGCAACTGTGTAGCAGCAATTCCTTTTGCACCCTCAATAGCACCAGAAGACAAAAATGCAAATATTCTGTACTGGCTTTTCTCACGAATGACTGTGCTTGTAAATCCGCTACTACCACTACTAATCAGGTCAAGCATCTCTGACTGAATAGTTTTGGATACGGCACCAAGACTAAAGTCGCCAATCCTGTCAGTTGCAGAGAACAGACGCAAGCCATCAGGACCAAGGAATATAATGTCTCCACCAATTTCCTGAATTGTATCTGGGGCCACACAACCTAAGTCACGAGACACAGGCTGTAGTGTAAAGTCTGCCACACTGTTGCCATTAAGTACAAAGATACTGGTCTTACAGAAAACAATTAGTTGCTCACGGAATACAGTAAGTCCTGTAATTTCATCCGCAACATTTATTATACCACCACCATTGGCAACTGTAAAGTCATCATCTTCATATGGTGCAGAAAAAACTATCTTTTTTCCGTTACCCAGTACAATGTGGTTTTTAAAGTTGACAATAAAACTTGCACCAGAAGTATCACTAGGCAAGGACGATAGCTGGGCAAAGGTTGAACCATCAAACCTAAATGGCTTGCCCGTGTCATCCACAAGCATTAGCTTTTCTGTGCCGTCAAAATCGTACTTCAGAAAACGTACTTTGCCTGTCCCGCCGATTGTAACACCGGCACTGCTGAATGAACCATTGTCACTTATCTGCGTCCAACCTGATCCCGCAGACCTGAATAGGTCATCGCCTCTTACTGCGTATACCTGACTGCTGTATCTAGTTATACCACGAACTACACCAGTATTGCTTAGTGCGTTTGTGTCGTACTTGGTAAACCCCTCAATCCTTCTGTACCCACCGAAGATGGACGGTTCAAAGTTACGCAGGATACGTGCTGACCCCGGCGCTTGCACACCCTGTTGGGTGGGAGCAAGATTAGTAATCAACCCACCGCGAAACTCAAAAGGGTAAGTTTGCCATGCGTCAGCCATTAGATGGGCAACCTCGCATAGCCCGTCCTACCACCACCACCGGTGTTCTGTGGGATCATGTAAGACCTCACATAGTATGTGCGGTTGATTAGCATGGAACGCATGTTCTTAATGCCCTCTTCAAACTTCTCCTTTGCTACCAGTGCGTCTTGTGTGTTGCCTCGGAACAGATATGCATAGTGCATAGCACCGTCTACAATGATATGCTTGAAGCGTTCCGGTATTGCCGGTACGTCATCATGCAACTCAAGGTCTACAGGAATGCGGTAGTATTCATACACCAGAGTGTATGCAGCATCTGGTTCAGGGGTGAGGATAAACTCAAGTGCTGGGCCGTGTGCCACCAGTTGTGGTACACCCTGCCGTCCTGTGCTGTTGTACTCTTGATCTACATACTTGTCTAGATACTCTTCGTAGGTGACAACTCCCAGACGAGTGGTGGCATTTCCAAGTGTGCTGTCTTCTTTGATGCGGAAGCTGTCAAAGTCAAGCAGCTTGGCGTCATGCGGAAATGCATACCGTGTCACATTAGCTGACAGCGTTTCTTCCTGCTGCACATGATTGAACGGCCAGTTAAACTCTGTCTGATTGATGTCACGAATAGATGCGTTAACGGCATCCTTAATGTGGGCATAGAAACCTGTAGAGGTAGAAAAGTTGGAAGACGTTAACTCAACTTCGTTCACTCTGCGGTTTACTTCGTTTACAAGTCCAAGATAATTGTAAGCCATTATTTCTGCCTTATCGGTAATTTGATGGTACGTTCAGCTACATTTGCATTTGTGTCAGTCATCTGACATGTAAATGTATATTCTCTGTTTAGCACCCCGCTGCCAATGTTAATGGTCGCTACAGTGTTTGTATTGGTCTGCGATACATTTTGAATGCTGTCAGTCACAGCACTACTAGAAGCAGTAGTCAATGTCTGTCCAGCATTAATCTGTGTCTTACCAATCTCTGATGTTTGTACAAACCAGATAACGGAACTGATAGTGCCGCTGCCAAGAAATCGTGACCAATCTACACTATAGTCTAAGGTTTCGTCTGGGTCTTTTATGGGCCACCTAAATGACATTCAAATCTCCTATGCTGCTCTTGCTCTTCTTTCGGCTGAAGTAGAGAACCTTTCAACATATACTTTTCTATCTTCTTGCATGACATGCACAGTGCGATTTTTAGAACTTACAGTGACGCCACTGACATATACTTTTCTATTTTCGTTTGCGGCATTAGCGGTACGGTTTTGCGAACTGACCGTAATCTTGTCAATATATACAACTCTACCTCTGTCGTAGTTTTCTTTGATAGCCTCAAAGTCAAAGGCAACTCCAGCAGCACTGACATCGTTCTTAGCGGAAGTAGAGTTAACGCCAGTTATAGAGGTGTTAGCTGTACCATTTGCAGTAACGTCGTTATCCGCAGCGGTGGTATTAACACCTGTAATAACAATGCTAGAGTCATTACTTGCTACAACAGCTTCAGTAGAAGAGGTTGCATTTACACCTGACAGATGTGTGCCATTGTTAATGGCGCTTACAGTACCATCAGCCGCAGTTGAATTAACGCCGGTTAAGGTTACTCCATCTGATACACTTACAGATACATCGCTATCTGCAGCGGTAGAGTTAACACCTGTCAGTGTTATATTGGAGTCGTTGCTGGCTGTAACTGCCGTTGTGGCTGCTGTAGTGTTTACACCTGATAGATGACTACCGTTGTTAATAGCATTTACAGTACCGTCTGTGGCAGTTGAGTTAACGCTACCTAGAGTGACGTTACCTTTGCCTGACGCGGTGACAGAATTATCTTCGGCAGTAGCATTAACACCAGCGAGAGTGGTATTACCTATAGCTGTTGCTGTTAGTGTGCCATCTGCTGCTGTAGAGTTGACACTACCAATAGTAACATTACTCGTACCCGCTGACGTAACTGCGCTATTTGCTGCTGTACTATTAACACCAGCAAGAGTAATGTTATCCGTAACCGTTGACGTAACCGGGTTACTTGCTGTGGTAGCATTAACACCTGTTAGTGTAGTGCCGTTTGATGCTACAGAAAGTGTACCATTCGATGCTGTAGAATTAACGCCCGTAAGACCAGCACCGTTACTAGTTGCAGTTACAGAACCATCAGCGGCAGTTGATCCTACACCAGTAAGAGTGACTTCACTAACAGCAGTATCTACTGCTGAAAATGGTTGCTCACTAAATGCGGAAAAGCCAAACATTCACTAACTCTCTAGACTAACAACTCTTATACATCGCCTGTGTTTGTCGATGGGAAAGCCCGGCCTAAACCCCAGATAATTCTAACGGCACCACCTCCACCTTCACCGGCGTGCGCACCCCAGTAGGATGAGGCTTTACCCCCACCGCCACCGCCATATAGACCACCATCTAGTATACCAGTAGCATTAGTTGGTGAAGCCGTACTAGCACCTCCTGAACCACCCTGTCCAGAACCATCACTTTGACCTACCCCTGAAGAACCCTCACCTAAAATACCAACACCGCCGCCACCGCCGGAAATGTGATCTAGATACGTAGAGTTATTTGATGCTCCACCTCCGGCACCGCCACCGCCGCTGCCATCTTCTCCAGAACTAAAATAATCATCTCTGCCATCACCACCGTCTCCAGTGTATCCTCCAGCGCCACCGCCGCCTGCAGGACCATAGCTAGAAGAACTTCGGCTATCAACACCGCCACCATTACCGCCACCTGACGTACCGTATAATGAAGTGACTGCAAAACCTCCACCATTTAAATCTGTACTATATCTGCCGGGATTGCCGCCTTCGGCCCTACAAATGCTTGTGCTTATAAAGTATGAATCACCTCCAGCAGTTGAACCGTTACTATATGCACCATCACTACCACCAGCACCCACAACAACAGTATAACTATTACCCGGTATTACAGGAATATCATTAACCCAAGCCAGACCACCACCACTGCCACCATTCATAGCGAATTTATAAGCAGCCGAAGGTACTCCATAATACATTCCACCACCGCCGCCGCCGACACATACAACACAGACACTAGTAACACCTGCAGGAGCAGTCCAAGAATAACTTCCGGGCGTAGTGTATGCTTGCTGACCGGGCTGATCTTCTAGTTTATAGTAAACTAACTTGGGGCCGACATATGCTCTTTCTATATATGTTCCTGCGACATAAAGATTACTCAATGCTGTTGATCCAACTTTAATGTTGGTCATGGGTGTCACAGCACCTACTTTACCTGCGGATGCAGTAGAATTTACACCCAAACCAGTAAGATCAATGCCGAATCTAATAATACCGGCACTAGCAGTACTGTTAGTACCTGATAGTACAGTGGTATTGCCGCTGGCTGAAACTGCATTTATCGAAGACGTAGAATTTACACTGCTTATATCAATGAAGGCATCTGGAAATGAATCGTTGTGTTCAAAACCTAGTGCAGATACCGTTAGAGTGTCGGCAAACCCTAATGCGCTTACTCTAAATACAGTCATTTTAGTATATCTCTATTGCAGCATTCGTTATATAGTATTTTTGTATGTTAGTGTTACTTGTGAAGTCGAGTCGTATGCCAACTATGACGCTCGTAATATCTTCTTGACCGCTCGCCGGTACGTTTGATAAATTCAGTGTTACTGTGGTTGGAGACGTAGTATCACCTCCAGCAGATATACTCGTAGCCGACGAACTATACACACGAAAATTATCACTTTGCGTAGTGTCCCGATGCCACGCCCGTAGCAGAATATAACCTGCGGCTGAGTTACTAGCGCCGTCCGCGTAGGCAGACGATACTGTAACTCTAAGATTATCTACCCCGGCAGTGTAACTCGGCGCGGAAAGTACGAGTGGAATCCACGCTTGATTAGACGCTCCTCCTGTTGTTCCTGACCACTGCCCCACCAAAACATTTGCACTGCTGACAACATCGTTGTACATAAGCGCAGCATAACTTATACCTGCAGTATATGGATCACTTATAAGTGATATAGGTTTTCCATCATAGTCATTGTGTTCAGCACTCCAAATCATATAATTAGGTGCGCCAGTTGCGCTTGCAGCCGAATTAGTCTGCATTTGTATATTGTGTGCATTAGTTTTATAATTATTGCCGTTACAGGTTAGTTTACCTAACGAACAATATTCTATGGGGTTGTCACCCTCCTCTCTAGAAAGTAATTGACTAAACCAAGTATTGTTTGTGCTAAAGTCACTTGTACCAGAAAATAAAGGGTTGCTTGTTAAAAAACCGGCACTTGTTGGCCCGTATACATTGCTTGGTGAAAGATTATCTAAAGGTGCAATTCCCGGTTTTTTTAGGCCAGATTCATACGTTACAGTACCCCCGTTTAAATAGGCAGGGTCTGGTGCTAGAATATTAGCTAGGCTGGTCGTCTCACTGGCTTGGAAGTACACACTGTTCTGTAAAAACTTATATGTTCCTCCTATATGCTGCGAAGTAGATATGCTATGGTAAAAGGGCCTGTTCACGCCAGATACATCTTGCCCTGAAATATATAAATTTCCTATATTAGTAGTGCAGTTTAGGTTATTACTATTAAAGAAAACGTAGCCAGATACTATAATATTTTTAAACGTAACAGAACGCGAAACGCTAGCACTGCCGTTATAAAGTTGTATATATCCATTCGAATTGTCATCATTTCCTGCAATCCACGGAAAAACTGTAGAATCTCCAGTGTAAATTCCACAGTAGAAACTATGCTGCCGTGAAACAGCAGTAGCAAACATAGGCGCTACGTGAGCAGTAGCTTCTAATCTGGCATCACTCTGATCTATTCTGCAAGTAATATTATTTTGTGCGCCACCTGAAGTTCGTGCAGCATAACACATAACTACACGCTCGCAGTCATACTCAACCTTAGTGCTAGGATTATTGTTTATATTTGCATATTGGTAATTTGCAGTATTAAAAAATTCTATAATACTATAGCCCTCTTGGGCTGTTGTACTTGTCCAACCTCCAGATACTTTTACTTTTTTATTTATGCAAAACCAGTAGCTTGGTCCCAGACTCAACGGATTAGCGTAGGTGTCTTTTAACCTAAAAACTTCAATTCCCGTATCGCTTGCGGAATCATGACCTAATTGCAAACGAACAACACTATAAATAAATGGACTTATAGTCACGTCCAATTCGGTTGTAGTGTTACTAGTATAAAAAGCAGCAAAAAATGCTGGGTGGGACCAGTTGGGAAGAAAACTAGATACATCGCTGTTTTGGAAAGCGAAAAGACTAGATTTATCAGTAGCTATCGTGGCGTCAAAACTGCTATTACCTGTTACTGGCCTAAGAGGGGTATAACTGTTACGATAGCTACTACTATATGAATACACATTTCCTTTGCTTTCAAAAAGTGTAGAAAAAGGTAGACCTTTTATGCGTAACTCATCGCCGTCAGAAAAGGTAATACCGTTAGCACCACTTTGATAGCTATAAGAAGTAAGATAAAAACGTGTTATTGAAAAAGGCGCAGCATAAGTGCCATCTTCCGTTGTTGTATCAGTAGTGCCGTTGCCCTGTGTAGTGGCTTCAAGAAACGGGTCTATCCAATATATGGCCATTATTCGACTGGCCCCCTAGCTTCTCTCCAATTTTCATAGGCCACTTCACACGCATCTAAAACTGTATGTAAAGTTTCCCCCGTACAGTCCTCCCATACAGTTATAATTTCTCTACCTTCTTCGTCAGAACAAGAAATTTTCACGATAGGTAAATTAACAGGAATAATTTCATACCCACTATTAAGAAAACTGTAGTATGCCATTAAATGTTATCCATTTATAAAATAAATTGTATTACTGTCTGGAGTAAGTGCATCATAAGCTGCTTGAGTCACTACGGAAACGTGGTAGTTGTCTACTGTATCAGCATTGCCACCGCCGCCGCCACCACTACCATTACTTGCAGCAGTAATTCGGCCTTGAGCATCAACAGTGATGTCTGCACTCGTGTAGCTACCTGCTGTAACAGCGGTGTTAGCCAACTTGTCCGCATTAACAGCGTCATCTGCAATCATGCCTGTGGCGACTGAACCCGTATCCCCTGTACCGACCAGCGTTCCTGATGCTGTGGGTAATACAAGGTCGGCAGAACTAGCTTCAGAGTGTGGCGCACCCTTCAAGGTCTGTGCGTGAGCATTGTTGCTTTCGCAGTAAAACTTGATCTGGCTGACAGCAGTACCATCATTCTTCAGGTCAATCAAACCACCAGAGATGTACACGTCTCCACCAGCATCTTCGTACACAGCCTTTCCTGCTGGCTGGGTAATGAAGATGTCTCGTGTGCCGGAAGTCCAGTTTACTGCCGCATCAGAATTGCTTGACTGTAGTATGGTTGTACGAGCAAGCGTTGTACCGGATGCGGTGTACGTACCAATACCTATCTCAAAGTCTGTGCCATTCGTGCAGCAATAGTATGTCGTATTGCCGTCGCCTACAACAGAAAACGACTCAAACCCCGTCGCAGCACCGGCAAGTGTGTACGTGCCGGTTCCGGTGGTCGTAGTCGTTTCTTTTACGCGGTCAGCAAGAACGAGGGCCATTGTACTAGCCCTTAGCTATTAGCAATACGAATAATTGCAGTATCTCCGTTACTACCAGTACCCGGCATAGTAACAGTAAGATCACCAGCGGTAGCAGAAATGGTGCTACCAAAATTAAACACGGCTATTGCCTTATTACTAGCTGATGCGTTGTATATGATGCAGCCATCAGCCGACGTAGTCACGTTTGAAAACACTTCATCGTCAATATCTACAAAAGCGCGATTGCCCGTGTTACTAGTAGTGATACTGACGTTATCTAGTGTTTGTCCACCAGCAGAATAGTTGGTGCCAGTTGCTTCATCACTGTTTCCAGTAACGTCACTATAGTTAGTGGTTTCATCATTGTATGTTCCCGACATACTTGGTTTAATCAACGCCATCTTAATAGTATGCGTATCAAGATCGTGAACACCACCAAGCAGTTCGCCTAGAAAACTGTTACAAATTGAAGTTGTAATTGCCATCTTGTTTCTCCTGTATCATGGCATCTAGATAAAGGGGCAACCCGAAAGCTGCCCCCTATTTTAGTTATGCAAGTGCGTCACGATCTACTTCATCAGCAGATACGTCACCTTGTTCACTTACATCCATCATTACAGCGTAAACACGGATTTTGCCAGCAGTATAAGTTGCACCGTCACCCGCAAAGGTAAGGTCCAAAGTATCTGCAGTAGCAAGTGTTACATCTGCTGCAGGTGTTGCGGAAGGAGCATAAGCACCATCCGAAGCGCCGTCGATGTCAAATGCCGCAACAAATTCGTCAGCGTCTGCTGCACCCAATGTTGCTGTAGCATTTGTGCCACTATTCATGGTTGCGGACTCTACAACCTGAAACCCAGCGTGTAGTACACGTGTGTTTGCAGGAATGGTGAGACACTGAACCACATCTCCACCTGTGCTAGAAATTGCCTGTGCCGTGAGGTCAACAGTCATATCTACGTAGTATGGAGAACGTCCACGATTGGTGCTGCCGTGGGCAGGTTTTAAAAGAGTGCTAATTGTAGCCATAATTTAATCCTCCCTAC
>CETF01005935.1_pt1 | contig 20186 bp, 4 predicted proteins | sample 326991 | NCBI WGS metagenome assembly CETF01 (sample SAMEA2622331, study PRJEB7988) | marine metagenome | biome: marine biome (ENVO:00000447); feature: surface water layer (ENVO:00002042); material: "saline water (ENVO:00002010), including plankton (ENVO:xxxxxxxx)" | depth 5 m | reverse complement strand
ATTAATGTTTGCATCTTATCAGATACACTTAAAGATGTGTCATTAATCTTATCCTTAGATAGCTCTACAGTCTTACCAACTTGCTGCTGACTTGTCTTATCAAAGAGCTGCATCTGTATTTTACCAAAAGGATTTACTTGTAATTGTACTGTATATCCAGGGATAGTACTAATAAATAAACTTTCTCCTAACTGTGCATTATATTCACTATTATAAGCTAGATCTTTCTCTTTTCCTTTATCATCAAGGTTTTCTTTTTGTGTAAGCTGTGCTCTTTCTACCAAGTCTGTAGCCAAACCAGTTAAGTCTTCTGCACTAAACTGCTCTGCCTTTAAGTTTACTAAACCATATGTACCGTTTGGTAATAATACAGCAGCTACATATCTGTCTGTACCTTCTATCATTTGATTCCATAAACCTTGAGCTTTCAATCCTGCTTCTACCTGATCTCTTAAAGCACGTGCCTCAGAGCCTTCTAGATTAGTTATTGATTGTTCTGTTCTCTTACCATCCTTGCCCATCTTTAAATCATAGACTAAGAAGTTACCTTGGTTATCTGCAGACTGATAATTTAAATCTCTTAGAGACCTTGTAGAACTATTATCATAATCCATTACACCGCCCTCTATAATAATAGACATACTAAACGGTAAATCATTAGCAGATAAAACAGCTGTAGTTTCTGATGTAATACCTAGGGAGTCAAGTGTAGATACTAATAGTGCATTTAGTGCAAAATTGTTTTGAGCAAGTTTTAATATATCTGGCTTACTCATCTGTTGACTAAGTGTGTTGCTTACAAATATTGTATTATTAGCTTGATCTCTAGACATGTTTCTAGGATCTATAATATTACCTTGCGGATCTACCATCTCAACATTTTGATTTGGCAGGTATGCAAATATATTTTGATCACTATCTACTTGTGGTATACCATTTCTTTCAAGAACTAAATTAACTCTTGCTTGAGTATCTGGGTTATTTATTCTAAGACCAATAACATACTTACTTCTTTTAATCTTTATATAAGGATTAGAGGGGTTACCGGGTATAGTGTAGAAACCACTTTCTGTACCACCTTGTGGATCTAATGTAACAACAAGCTCTAATGCTGCTATCTCAGCAGGAGTTAGCTCAGAGATTATAGCGTTGTATCTAGATAATGCACCTTCTCTACTTTCTCCAGTAGTAAAATTCATATGAGGATATGGTGTAATAGGCTCACTAATGTTCAGTCTAGATACATTCTTAGGTAGCACCTCAAACTTAAGTTCCTGTACAGAATAGTTATTTGCAAACTGACCCTCTTGTAACTTGATTACTTTTTTCTCTCTTTCTTTTACGTTAGCAATGTTGTCTTCTGATGCAACTAAACGTAAGTAACCACCTTGTATTTGCTTTGGTGTGCTTAACACAACAAATTCTTTACCATTCTTGTCATATACAAGCATACCTTGATTTAGTACAACATCATCAAACAAAAAGTCTGCTGAGTCCGGTGCTGTTTTTTCTATCTTCTTAAGTGCTGCTACTGCAGAACTAGCATTATCAAATGTACCATATTGGGAACTAACTAGGTCTAATAGTGCTGATGGTAAATTATTACCTTGGCTATCTACTAACTTGAATAAAGCTACTGCATCTCCTGATACAGGATCTATTGTAGTAATCTTAACAACATTAGCAATTATACCTTTCTTATAAATAGTTTTATTCTTATCACCTTTTACTATATCACCTTCTTCTGGTAATGTTTCTTCTTGCTCTACAATATCAGAAATTTCTAAACCAGCAGATTTTAAAACACTAGCTATTAAATCACTTTCTCTAGCCTCTCTTGAATTTAAATATTCCTTAAAGCCTTTTTCTGATTTTAAATCTGCTTCTGATACTTCTACAAATACCGCATTACCTTTTGCATCAGTAGTATAGTATCCTTGTGCCCATACTTTCTTTATAGCATTAAATGTATTTTGTAATGTAAGGCCTTCTTCTGTATTTCTCCACTCTTCAAAGGGTAACACTTTTTCTCCAATTACAGCCTGTGTAGATGCATACCTTTTATATCTTCTCTCTAATAACTCATTAAGCATAGGAGTATTATTAGTTTCAGGTAATATTACATCAACCTCGTTTTCTTCTAAGATTTGGTCTTGGGTATTTTTTGTTTCTTGTGCATCAACCTGAGCTTGTTTCTCACTAGTTTCTGTTGCTTCTGTTGTATCAACTTCAGTAGCCTTTCTATATGTATCAAGTTTTCTTTGAATTTGCTCATACTTTGCTTTATCAACTCTCTTATCAACTAAACCTTGCTCTGTATAAAAACTCTTTAGATAGTTTGCATTACCGCTCATCAAGAAATTCTTGACTTCTGTAGGATCTCCATAGACACCAAGCTCAGCTAATTCATTTACTAATTGATTTGCCTCAACAATTTCTATATACTTTTCAATATTTTGTTTGTGTCTCTTTTGAAGATTTTTATATATTTCTTTGTTGATTTCTAATTGTCTATCAACAATCTCATTAAATCTTTCTGGGTTTTGTAAATACTCAATAGCTTTATCATAGACCTTAGCTCTATCTTTTAATGCATGATAATCTACCACTTCTTTTAGTGCCTCATCTATCTTTGTATTATCTACAAAAGATCCGGCAGAAGATGCCATATATCTTACATAGTTATAAAACTCTTTTCTAAGGCTACTTATCTTTCTTCTATCAAAAGCACCACTCTTTGTTAAATTTTTTGGGTCTGTAAGAATAGCTTTGATAGCTGTAAGTCTTTTTAACTTTTCTTCTTTCTTCTTTTTATCCTTTCTAGTTGTAGCATTATCACCCTCATTGATTATAATCTCAGTAGCAAGTAGCCTTAACTCATTATCTATAGCATCTAGATCTAATAACACTGTCATATCACTAGCTGCCATGTTCTCAAATAGTGGATCATTTGCAAGATTCTGAAATATAGAATTAGATCTTTCTAATGCACGTGTAAATCCATCTTGAGTAAACATATAAAGATATCTAGCATGTTCATATGCTGATTCTTTAAGTGCTTCTTGTATATACTCTCTTGTACCTTTTTTATATTGAGTTCTATCAAAAGGGTTTTGGAATCTATTCTTAGCTTCATTATATTGATTCTCAACCTTATCTATGTTGTTAATCATATCCTGAATCCTACCTCTAATTTTACCCTGTTTAATATCTGTTTTAGATGATGGGAATGCTTCTGCTAATTCTTCATCAGTCATAGTCAGATAGTCTTGTAACTGACCTCTAAATATATTAGATGTACCCATTTGGAATATGGTATACATCTGCTGAAACTTAGCAAAATCTTTTTGATCTATAAACCCAAACTTATCTTGGTCAAATACATTACTCTTCATAGCATCCGCTACTTGTTTTTGAACCATAAAGTTTAGCTTATTAGGATCAAACATAGCTGTTGGATCATCTACTTGAGTATTCCATGCATTGTTATGTGTTTCTACAAGACTCTTAATTAATTCTTCTTTGTTCTTTTTATATTCTGCAAAAGCATCTTTTTGTTTTTGCGTACCAACATTTATACCTAAAGGATTAAGACCATAATCATAAATTGCAGGAACTCCTTGGAAAAACAACTTTTGTGGTCCTTGTACAATACCACCCATTAAGAATCCAGACATAAACACACTAAAGCCTTCTCCACTAAGCTGATCACCCATGCCAGATAGAATCATATCATTTCGTAACTCTATACCACCAGCCATAGGATCTTCAAGTACAGTTGTAAAGTAACCTCTTGTTGCTGATGACACAGCTTCTTGTGATACTTCTTGTATACCCTCAGCAACATTAGCAGCAAAATATCTTAAGGTTGCAGCAGCAGCCATACCAGCATTACCTTTTATACCACCTGCTCTAACTTTCTTTAACCAACCTTTGAATCCTGCTCCTGCATCACTAAATACATTTTTATTTAATTTACCTGCAGCATCTCTTGTTGCTTTTGTTTTTATAATTCTACCAGCAAAGCCTTTTCTAAAACTATCATTAAATACTCTACCTAGTGATCTATTAAAACCTCCTAATGCATTTCCTAGTACAAACCAGTTACTAGCATAAATAATAGGTGCATTAGCTAATGATGTATAGTATGCACCTTTAGCAGCTTCACTTTGTATAGTAGCCATTTCATCAGGAGTAACTGTACCACCTGATTTGTTTTGCATTATATCTACTCCTTCTCTTACAATTTCATTGTAAACCATACCACCTTCTAGCTTGCTTTCAGCTATAGCAAGGTTTACAGCTCTTAGATCTCTATAAAAGCCACCAAAACCGGCTCTCATTTTAGCTAAGTTGACAGCATTTTGAGATACATTCTTTGCTGTCTTTAAATTTTTAATTGCATAAATTGTATTTGGAGTAAACATCTGTCCTAAAACTTTACCACCTGTACTTGCAGCAGACCAGAAATCTTTAGCTGCTTCTACATTTCTTAGTGTATTTAAGAACTCTCTACTCTTAGAAAAGAACTTAGGTACTTGTAAACCAAGCTTACCAAGTCTTAAAACATTATAACCAGTTCTTGTTGCTGCAGCTGGAGCTGCACCACCACCTGTTAGTACTGTTGCACCTGCTAATGCAAGTTCTTCTACAGCAATAGAACCAATAATACCAAATGTATAACCACTATTTAGTAATAAGTTATTAGTCCAAGCCAACGCACCACCTCTACTTGAGTTACCTATTGCCATAGCATCCTCAAACTCTGTAGCTGTATTTAAATCAGGTGCAGTAAAATATGCATCATCATCAAAAATATCACCTATAGACCTATATACACTAGTAAATCCAGAACCAACAAGACTACTAAACTGACCACTCATTCTAGCCATGTCATCCCATACTGTAGAGTTAGCATTATAATACTCTTCTATGTTAGAGTATGGTCTGTAACCTAATTCTTCAAACTCTGGATGCTCAAAGTATCTAAGAAAGTTATTAGCTCTAATACCAGAAAATGTAGGTGCAACTTCATCTGCTGCAGGACCATCTGATCTTGCTTGTAATATGTTTCTAACGTTGCTATATGTATTCTGTGGAGGATTCTGTTGAAGTACAGGATCAAATGTATCAGTAGCTAAGGTAGGACGTGCTACACCAAGATTAGCCATAGCATCAATACCATATCTATCTATATCAACTTTATGTTGATCTATCAGAGAGATCTCATCAGGATTAGTTGCTATAGCTGCAGCTAAGTCTGTCTCAGGTGTTTCAAACATGCTCTCAATTGGAACAAAGTTAAATTGTTCTTGAGGAATTACGCTAGCCTGTCTCTCACTACTTTTAATAGTAGTATCCAAAGATGTGTTATTGTTATCTTCCATTATCTCTCTCCGTATTGCTCTGTATCTTTTTTCTTGGCAAGTCTATTTGAATTACGTATGCCTTCAAAATAAGATTGTAGTTCTTTTACTTGTCTATCTACACCAGGTAAACCTAATGAAAAATCTACAGGTGCAGTTGCTGTTTCGGGTACATATATTCCTGTTGTGCCTTGTGCAGCATTAGGATCATATGGTACATATCTATTTACAGTATAGTTTATTTTATAATCTCCAGTTCCAGCTTTTATGATTCTGTATTCTGCAGTATTAACTAAACCATCAGGTATAGTATAATCTGCAAATCCATTCTCACTTGCAAGTATATCAGACTCTACAAAAGAGTAATAAGAGTTGTTTGTCCCTTTAGTATTATTATCAAGCCTTTGCTCAAATACTATAGAAATTCCAGCTGATGTTTCTGATTCATCATCTAATCCTTGTAGCTGTCTAATTTCTGCAGTAGTAAATGCTCCAACTGGTGCATCTGTTGTTCCTGCTTTTTTAGAAGCTAGCCACTCAGGACTAAATATAATCTGATATCCGGCTGTTGTTTTTACAGCCTCTCCTGCTGGGCCGTATACTGGTTTATATTTTAATGTAGCTATTGGTGCTATTTTATCTGTACGGCTTTGTTTAGGATCATTTAAATATGTTGCTAAATCTTCTTTATAAAGCTCTAGTGCTCTTACAGCTAAAGGATTCTTTGTAAGTAAATCTTCTACATCTACATTATCTAAATCACCTGGTAATATACCATAAACTTGTCCCTTTTTATCAAATGTATTTAGTTGATTAAATAAATTAACCATTTCAGCACGTGCATTTGGATCAAGACCAGCCAATGGATTTATAGGATATGTATATGTAGGCATGCTAATTGCATCTGATGGATTCTGATCAGCACCATATCTTAAAGAATTATATGTTGCAGTAGGTATATCACCCTTAGCACCTGTTCTAGCTTGATTAAGCATATTATACATTTGATCATATATAGCATTAACATCATTTGCTACTGCTGATCTGTCAATTTCCATTACTGGTTTACCTTGACTATCATATTGATATGTTTTCTGTGGACCAAATTCATAATACTGAGTAGTATAAGCATGAACCTTATAGTTTTTATTTCCTGTACCACTATCATACCCATATAAATCTGGGTTTTCAATAGTTCCATTTTCAACACCTTGTATAACTAAATTAGTATACTCTTCTTTGCTTAATACACTACCGTTTGCATCTACAATTCTTGGAAATCCTGCTTGAGTAAGTAAATTAATATTATTTTTTCCTTTACTTTCAGCTAATGCTTCAGATTCCATTAGATCATATGCCTGTAATGTTAGATCATTTATTTTTTTTGTATGTACTGCTAAAGTATTTCTTTGTGTCTCAATACCATTTAGACCAAAAAATGCGTTATATAGATCATCATATTGTGTTCTTTGATCCTCACTAAGAGTTACATTAGGATCATTCATGGTAACTTGTTTAGTATCTTTTACTCTATCAGCTTGTATATCATATACTTGATCTACAATCTCTCTATTTATATAACTAATAACAGAGCCATCCTCTTCATTTTTATTAGCTTGAGTAAGTAAATTTCTAAGTGTTTCTATATTACCTTCTAATGGTACACCACCTATCATTAAAACGTTACCATCACTACCTTTAAGTTGGTATGTTTGATCTTGTGCTGCTGTATTACCTTTTGGATCTAAAATTTGTAATGACTCTAATATACCATTAACTTGATTATTATGTATTTTATTATCTTCATTTTGGAATTGTTGCTGATTTAATAATACCATATCTGTATTAGGGCTGATTTCTCCATCATCATCAACAGCAACTACTGTAGAAGAACCATCTCCAACTTCTACTCCAGGCTTAGTTAATATACTAGCAAGTGGGTCAACTTGCATGAGCTCACCTTTTGCTGCAGCTAAATCAAGTCTATTTTTTTGTTTTAATGCTTCAAGATTTAATGCATTTGCAGCTCTTGCTCTTTCTAATGCTAAATCATATTTAAACTCCTTTTCAGCCAGAGCAAATCTATTCTCTCTAATAGTATACTCTTGATCTCTTGCAGCAAAGTCAGTAGCAGCTTTCTGCATATCATCCATAATGTTATAGTTCATTAGTAGATTATATGCTTTATTAAGACTACCCTGTACACTTTTACTTGGTGTTCTAGCTTCTTGATTTATATTAAGCATATCATCAAGTGCTTGCTGTGTTTGTTCTGCAACAGATAGTTGTTCTTCTATTGCTTCTGCTTCATCAGAATCAGGTACTACTCCATTATTAGCTTTATAGTTTGACCAACGTACATTTGCATCATCAAGTTTTTTTACTTCTTTTATAGTTTCTTGAGTTCTTTGCTCATTAAGTGCATTAATTCTTGATATAGTTTCATCAGCCCATGCTTGTTGACCTTGATCAACAGTATTAAACTGACCAGCATTCATACCCGCTGCTGCAAAATCCCTGCTCTTTACAAATGCATCTGCATAATATGCTCTTTGTACTCTTGGATCATCTAGTAATCTATTCTTTATAATATTTAATGCTGCTCCAGTAACAAGTCTACCATTTTGTTCTGTAATAATAAAGTCTGTTTGGACATTACCATCTTCATCAGTAGCAAAACGGTCCATCTTCATTTTAAGTGGAGGATCCATTTCAGATAAAATCTGTTGAGCTAGTTCATTTAAGTCTGCGTCTTCAATATACTTTGGTAGTGGTGCAGATAATGCTGCTGATTCACTTCCATTTATAAAGTCATCCATTTCATACTGCATCTTTCTAATACCAGTCTCCCAGTATTTTTCTCTTTGCACTTGGTCAGGATTATCTAATAATCTATTGGCATATGCCATCTCATCTCTATACTGCTTAGTATAAACAATATCTTTTACAGTAAGATCATCATCATAAAAAGGGGCAAATACAGACTTTGCTTGATCAACATTTTGTTGTAATGATAAATCTAGACCTGAAATCTGTTGAATTTGTGGTGCAATAGTCTCTGCATACTGATCTCTTCTATCTTTTGTATCTTGTCTAGATAGATCAGCATACACAACCTTATTATAAAGGTCATTAGTTGCTTGGAAATTAGCATCATATTTATCTGTTCTAGTATCTAAAACAGCAGACAGAAATTTAAAATCCGGTGTAAACGGAGTAATTTCTGGTAAATATGTATCTGCTCCTTTAATATATGTTGCCATAGTTCAAAATTAGTTTTATTTTTTAAGTTTACAAAAGATTGAAAATAAACTCTTTAAGTTTATGAACCCATCTTGCCACTATAAAAGGGCACTACAAACTTCTTTAATCTTTTTTCTTTGTTACCTAGTTTACCTGATTCTACTTGTTGATTATTAGTCATTATGTTATTAGAACCTGGGTATCCTGGTATACCTCTTTGCTGTAATTCATTCTGTCCTGCTGTTGTACCAGGCATAACTTGATTACTACCCATACCCATATACATTTTTAAGAAATCTTCATCAATTTCAACATCTGGTCCTAAATTCTTTTTAAGGTCAATATAGTCATCAAGCATTTTTTGTTGACCATCTGCTTGGCTTTGCTTATATAGTTGTCTACCACCAGGTGTAAATACAACATCTCCACCAGCACTTGGATCTACATTATAATAGTCATACAAAGTATTCATATTATATGCATTAGATGCATTTGTAATAGCTGTATTAAATAGTTCTGCATTTTTAGCTGTCTTCCAATTGTCAAAATTATCTTTGTTTTGTAATGCTACTATTGTATTATCATATAAATCTTTAGCTCTTTTATTATTAATAGCATCAACCCTCATATCTAATTGAGGTTGTAATGCAGCTACCCTATTCATAGTTCTAACATTATTCTGATTTACTTGGTTTATAGCTTTAGCATTAGCATCTAAAGTTTTACCTTGTATATTACTACGTGCTATAGCCTGTGGCCCATATGCACCTAGTGCTTGTGCCATAGTATTTTGTGCAGCAAGATTTGCATTTACTCTACCAGTATAATCATCTAATACATAATCTATTTTCTGATCTTCCATTACTGGTTGGAATGGTAGATATAAATTATCATCAATAAACCCTAAAGCATTTAGATTATTTATATCTTGTATAAACATTTCTTTTTCTGGCAGAGGTGCTGGAGTTATTTGTGGTGGTATTATTTCTTCTGGCTCTTCTGGTATGTCAAAGAATTGCTCATCTGAAGAACTAAAGTCAACATCTAACCTAGGTGTGTTAAATGTGTGTAATCCAAAGTCACCGTCAAAGCCAGATCCCTTAACAAAATTTTCATCATCACTGTCCATAAAGTATGGAACATAAGGGATACCAAATTTTTCTGCTTCTTCTTTTCTTGTTTTTTCTGCAAGCTTTTGGAACTCTAACCACTGTGGATCACTTCTACCTGCATTATAATCAAAGCCCTCTATTTGACTTACAACATCACCCCATCTATTCATGAAGTCTGCCTTAGCCTCATCACTTTCTATTTCTGCTGACCCAAAGCTACCTTCACCTGTAACTGCTTGATTCTCAGGTCTGTTACCACCTGATAAGATACCATATCTATATTGACCAATAGGTGATCCTTGTAATACTTGACCTTGACCTTCTATATCTTCACTATAAATAGGTACTGATCCTGTCCCAGATCCTTCAGCTTCTCTTCTTTCTCCCGCTTCTACATTTTGGAATCTTGATTCAAAAGGTTTGTATGCTCTAACTCTACCATCTACAATAGATAATTCATAACCACTATTTTGTAATTCTTCTAATTTATTACGTGTATCACTACCTTCTGGGTATCTACTTAAAATTTTATCTGTTTCTTTTGGTGCTTCTTTTTGAATCTCTTGATTGATTTTTTCTTCATTTTTCTGCACTACCTCAACTATTTCTTCTGATCCACTGCTTGATGCATCAGAATACCTTTCTGCAAAGACCTCATCACTAATACTTAAATCACCCACTAGAGGATTTGTTGCAGCCTCAAATACATCCCAGTCATCTATATCTTCAAAAGCTTTACCATAAAGCTTAAGCTCATCTGCAGAAAGTCCATCAATAAAGTCTTGATCTAGTTTTCCATCAAACTTTCTATGCATATTATTTCTAATTGCATAATCAACATAAGTAGCTCTATCTACAATTTGCCCATTTATTGTATATGTACTAGTTACATTACTCTGCTCTGCATTACCGTCTTGAGCTTTCATAAGAAAGTTTTTCATCTCCAAACCATCTTTAGCCATTAAGCTTTGCATAAGTGCATCATCACCTTGTGCAAGATTAGATTGCATTGCAGAAGTTGCTGGAGTATTCATTGTATTTTCAGCAGCCTGATTTGCTTGTTGTTCTGCTGCTACTAACATTTGTTGTAGCATTCTTAATTGATCTTGCTGATCTTGTGGTAATTGAGAAATAGCATTCTCTGCAGCTTGTCTTTCAGTTATTCCCTCAACTTGTGCTGTAAACTGTAGTGGGTCAATACCATTTTGAACTAAGTAAGGATGTGATACTAAAGGCACACCATCCTCAAAGTTCTTCTTTGCTTCTTGCATAAAACCTAACTTAGACAAATCTTGCATATTTTTTCTAAGCATAAGCTCAGCACTTCTTGAAGATATGTTATCTGCATACTGACTATCTAATTCTGCATAGTAATCATTCAACTGAAACTTTTTAGAAATTTGTGCAGGAGTTTTTCTTTGACCTCCCATATCAAATTCTTTCATTTCTTCTTTTGTAAATCTAAGTTTTGGTGTATCACTATAAATAAATGATTGTTCTGGCAAAAACATAGGCACACCACCTTGTGAATGTCTTGGTCCGTTTATATTATACAAACCAAACATACCATCATTGTTGAGATCTGTTAGTACAGTTTCTCCACCTTCTGCTTCTATATTTGCATTATCTCTAGGGACTGCAGACAAACTATATCTTACATCTTCATCACGTGTATTATTAAAGTTTGTCTCACCATAGAATTCTTGAGGAGTTGTAACCAAACCATAATTAGCTTGATCACCGGTATAAACCATGCCACCATAGTTCATTTCCTGTACAACCTTGCCATCAACAAGCTTGAAACCTTTTGGTAATTTATTTATTTTAATTTTTGCCATAATTATAACATTTCAATATCAGCACCTGCAGCTATAAGTTTAGCTAATGTGTCTGAGTCTACGTTAACAATGTTTTTCTCTCCGCCCATCATTGCATTTTGTTGTGCTATAGAAGCTTTTATAGCAGCATCTCTTCTAGCAAGATAAGCGTCCTCTCCTTTTGGTCCACCATATTTTTTCTTAGGCATATTATCTAAGATATTTTTCTGAGCACTTGGGGGTAATGCTCTGAATCCTGGATTATCCACACTTGCTGGAAGTTCTTTTCCTTCCTTAGTTAGATAAAGACCAGTTGTTGCATCTCCTTCACTTCCCATCAATCCACTATTAATATCAAATGTACCTCTAGAATTAAACGGATCTGTTTTTGTACCATAAATATTATCAGCAACCATTGAATTTCTTAAATCTATTTTTGCTTTTGCTATTTTTTCATCTTCAAAGAAATCATTTACAACATCAGCTGCTTTTACTGCAAAATTAGATACATCTCCAAAAGCTCTAGCTACATTACTATTTTTAAGTCTATCTAAAAATCCACCTACACCGCCTGTATTAATATCAACAGTTGGTTGATTTATCCTAGCAAACAGTTCTTCACTACTTGGTCCTTCTTGTTCTACTGTACTATTATCTACAACATCTGAACTTGCAGATCTTTGTTGTACTGGAGGTATAATACTGTTCATGTCTCTTTGATAATCAGTCTGAGTAAACTGTTGTAAATAATCACCCATATCAAAATTTGGATCATATGGATCAAAGTCCATAAAACCAGGCTGACCAGCAAATTGAGCTGTAGGTAATTCAACACCAACCTTAGCCATCATTCCTGGTATTGCTGAAACATCTCCTGCCATTAGTCTTGCAAATGCTATAGGATCTTCTTTTATTTTTTGTTTAGCTTGTCTACCTCTTTTGCCAAAACCAAATAATGCTTGAGGTAATTCTTCTCCTCCATAACGTTTGTTACCTTGCAATTTCTTTTTAAGAGCATTATATGTTTCTAATGCAGCACCAGATAAATTTTCTACATTCTGTTCTAAGAAATTACTAACTGCACCTGTTGTTTGCTGAAGTAAGTCTTGATCAACTTGAATACCTGCATCTTCTGCTACATCAGATACTTTTGCATCTTCTCCTAAACTATCTCTGTATGCTTCTATATTTTTTAAGTTTTCATCACTAAGGTCAAACTTAAAAGTATAATCTGCATTGGCATATTTGTTAGCTTTATTAGCTAATGCTTTATTTCCCCAATCTCTAAATGAACCATCCTTTAATCCATCACCATCTTTATCTTTACCACTAAACATATCTTCATAACCCTCAAGAAGCACATTAGCTGCTTTACCTAGACTAAAATTGTTACCAACTTTAAACGCATTAGGATCTACATAAAATGGACTTGGTTGGATAAACCCTTCATCTTCTTGTTTAGGTGCATTACCTGCAAGGATAACATTATCTTGATCAACAATTCTTGAGTTAGCTACATTAGCAAACTGATTTGCTGCATCAAGCATTTCTTGGCCAGTCTCTGCTTTTTTACCTTTATCCCAACCAGCTGCATTACGTGCAAAATTAGCCATCTTTACAACTGATGCAGGGTACCTATCTTTATTTGCTAAAACCTTTCTGTATGCTTCTTTAACAGTCATACCACGTGACTTAGCCCATCTTGTAAACTTACCTTTGTTCTCTGGTTTAATTTCAATACCAGACTTAGCCATAGGATCTATCTCATCTAATAAAGGTAAGCCCATAGACTCATCTTCTATTTCTTCAGCTCTAGCAAGTTCTTGTGGATTAGAAGTAATTTCTTCAGCTGATGCAGGCTGATTATCTTTTACTTGCATATCTGCAATATTGTTAAATAATTGAGTAAGTTGTTTTTCTTGATAACCAACAAGCATAAGAGCTTGAGCAATAGTTTGTTGATCAACTTCTTGCTGCATCAAAGACATAACAACTTGTTCTGGCTGCTGACCTTGTTGTACAGCCGTAGTGAAGAATGACCCAATCTGTTTAAGAGCTGGATCAACTTGTTGTGCAGGTTGTTGCATCATACCTCCACCGTCTTGTTTTAAACTTATTTTGTTTAGATTCACTTTACTCATATTATATTATTAATATACAAATAATTAAGGAGATTCACTAATCTTTAGGGTTTAAGAATTTCCAATTATGTAAGTCATTACATAATTAGGCATACTCATTCCAGCTGATTTAGCCTCTCTATAATACATTCTGTTTAACTTATCATATATATCCTTGGCTCTTTTTTCATTACCTGTGCCATCATAGGTACCATCTAAGAAATTTTTATATATTCTTTTTAGATCAACATCACCACCAAACTTTTTATATAACTTAACTATATCTGATTTGGTAGAATCTAGAAGTATATTTTCATATTCTTTAGAAAACTTTTCATCTTTGCCAAGTATTTTATTTATATAATTTCTTGACTCAGAGTTAATACCTTCTAACCAATCAAGACTATTATATATATCATAACTGCTTTTTAGTTGTGATAAATTTCTTTTGGCTGCATTGGGCCCTCTATTATAAGCATATAAAACTTTTGCTAGCTGAACTTCTGGGCTTCCCTTAGCTAAATATGGTCTTTCACTTAAGTAATTCATATATGCTTCTTGTGCATTTCTTGCTTGTGATGGATCTAAAGGATCAAACTTATCATTAACAAGATTTAATCTTTGAAGTTCTTTTTCTGTATTAGGCATAAATTGTGCTATACCTCTTGCACCTGCTGGTGATACAGCATCAGGATCTAAACTTGATTCAGCAAATACTTGTCTTAATAATACATCACCAGATATTTCACCAGCAAACTGTTTAGATTTTATTCTTTGTGTTGCAGTTATAGGTATATTTAAACCTGATATACCTTTTAATTGTTCTTCTATTGGAGCTACAGTAACAGGTTGTATTTCTATCTTTGGTGGACCAGCTACTTCTACAGGATCAGCAGCCATATATTCTTCTTTTAGCTTGTCCAATTGAGATACTAAGTTATCTCTACCTAAATTATATCTTGTTACTCTTAACCCTGAGTTAGGATCACTTGTATCTTTAAAACCTTTAATGTCTTGTAATGATCTAATACTTACCCCTCCAGGTACGTATCCACCACTATTCTCCATCATTAGAGGTGAACCATCATCATCATACTCTCCTGTAAATATCATTGTATGTGCCTCACCATCCCCACCACTTGTGCTATAATTAGATACAATTCTATCACCAGCTTTTAAATCTGTAAATCCAGGATCCATTAACTTCATTTGAAGACCCCCTTCATTTCTTTCAATCATACTATTAAGTTGGCTATTACCTGATATCATTGGAAAAGGACTTCCATCTTCTGTTACAGCACCAGCTTGTCTTAATAGACCACAACCATAAGTTGTACAACCATATCCTCCAATACTACGTAACCAATCTCTTGTAACTTTTGGTACACTATCTAAACCAACTACTCTACCTTCATTAGGATTAGATGTATTAGCAACAAATAAACCAGGGTTTATAGAACTATTAGTTAATAAAGTATCTATTTCAGTCTGTCTTTGTTCATCTGTTAAAGTTTCATCTCCAGCTTGCTGAAAACCTTTGTATATTGTACCTATATTTTGACGGAATTGTTCTAGCTGAGAATCAGTATCTCTTAGTTGTTCATTTAATTTGACAATATCTCCGTATATGTCTAATCTTGTTCTTTTCTTTTCTTTTACAGGAGGATCTCCACCTTCATTTGCTTTAGGTAATGTTTTAATTTTACCATTCTTAGTTCTAGCATATCTATTCTTTTCATCTTCCATACTAGGAATGAGTGTGCCTGAATAAGTTTTACCTTTCCATTGCCAGCTGACTGATCCGCCTTTTCCCCTTTCATCTAACGGTACCCTTGTAAACTCTTTTTTGAAACCTAATTTTGCATCATCTTTTAAATATACTCTACCATATACTTCTGGTGCATTTAGTCCTGCTACAGATTGAGCTGCATCTAATACAGCTGTTCCAGCTTTATTCTTAAATGGTTGTAAATCCCATATATCATAGTAAGATATATATTTACCTTTATCATCCTCCCCTAAACTTAGAGTATAATTACCAAGCGTATTTACATTTTGATCATCCGCTGCCCAGTAATTAACACCATCTTTATATCCTCTAACTTGTCTCATAAACTCTTGAGGATCTTTCTGCAACTGATTTATTATATAACTTTCTGTAGCTGGAGATTTGTAATATACTGAGTCAGAATCTTTAGATTTAGAAGGTTTATATTCATCTTGTATAGGTATAGAATTATACTCTTGATCTAAACCTAAAAGAATATTTAGAAGATCTTTTCTTTCTTGTAGTGGAGCAATGTTAGATGGATTTGCATATAACTCTTCTATATTACGTTTTTCAACTTTATTTTTTGGTAGATCAAACACAGCACTTACAATCTTGTTAATAGCTGGTAATCCAAACCTATTAGTCAACTTGTTTGCTGTAACTCCCGGTCTATTGTCTACAAACCTATTTGTAGCTTTAGAAACGTTTTTACCAAGTGTAACTCCTTGTACTGCTGATGATCCATCTAACAGTTGAGTATACCCACGGCTATTCTGGTATCCAAAAGGTAACATATTTTCTGATATATTCTCTTTACCCTGTTGTACAAGATTACTAATAAGAGGTAGAAAAGGATTTACTGCAGCTTGACCAAATGTTTTTAAGTAATTAGTTTCACCAGCTTTTTGTGCCATAGGTATTTCTAACACCATGTCTCCTGGAAATTCATAATTATTACCAGGCATCATCATTTTAGAGTTACCAAGATTGTCCATACCCATTACTGGAAACTCAACATTTTCCATTGTAATACTTCCTGACGCAATAAGATTTGCCGGATTGTTTTTATCAGGGCTATCTGATTTATAACCTTCTGTTGAAAACATACCAGTAACATAGCTGAACATTTCATTAGGTCCACCTGGTAATCCTCTTCTTTCCATATTTTCAAACTTCTTCTTCATTATCTTTGAGATAGTAATAATTTAGTATTGTTTAATCTTAGTAACATCTTTCTGTTACCTGACACATTTCTTCTTAGTATTACATGATTAGAGTAATGTCTAAACTTCTTTCTTTGTGTAGCTGGTTTATTATAATTTAAGTTAAGTGTATTTAGTGGTCTTATATAACCATTGCATTCTGTATCAAATATAGATTGCTCAACATTAGTAAACTCACCCCTATCATTTGTAATATCCCAGAACTGATTAAATCTAAACTTATGTTCAACTTTAGAAGCTATTATATCAATGCTGTTTGCATTTATTTGTGGGTAATTTAATTCACCCCAAGGATCATTAAAAGGCTGAGGTGTTAAACTCAATAAACCTGATACTTGATCATTATTATAAACAATAGCAACATCAAAGTTATAATCTAGATCTTCCCATTTATCACCACCACACATATTATATTGAGGATCTCCTTTATATACATATGTTTCTAATTGATACTCAAAACTTCTAACTGTGTTTACAGCTTGTCCAGTATTTGAAATTAAATCAATTTCCCACGGATAGTTTTCATTATAGTAATTAGCAAACTTATCACATCTTACATTATGTCTCCAGAATCCACCAACATTATAGTTAGGGGTAACACTATCAAAGAAATAAAAATTACATAATCTTGGATCTGCCTGCGGTGCACTTGCATCTACCATTTGATAAATCTCTGGTGCTGAGTCAGGGCATGTGCCAATTTCTGTTGTAGTTGCCCCACTTACAGGTGGAGGCGGACACTCACACGTTACTTTTCTACATATTGGTGGTGTAATGTCATCACATACACCAGTGCTTGCAGTATATGAACTTGTAGCAGGATCATAAAATACTTTTGTATAACCTGCAGGACATTCACAAACAAATGGAGTACCACATATATTTGCTGTTAATTCTTCTGCAACAACATCCCAATTAGTAATAGGATAACTTGCATTAATAGTTGATTGAATCCCATACATATATGGATTTGTAGTTGATCCTGCTGTACCTGATGTAACTGTTATATCATTAAGAGCTTCATTAGTTTGACAAGTAATTTGATTCATTACAGGACTATCTACATCATTATTAGGGTATGGTGAATTTATACCACAAAAGACTGCATACATATATTGGAAAGTTGGTCCTGTACCATCTATAGATGCATTTGGTGATTGGAATGCACATTGATTTCCTGGTGTACCACCTGTATCTGTAACTGTAATAACTACTCTTCTATATGTTGGATCATTAGATCTAGCTGGATATTGTGCTGAATATTCAGAGTTTGCTGTGTCTGATGCTAAGTCAACTCCTGTCTGCATTCCTAATGGTATATTAGTAGAACCACCAGTCCAGTTGTTCAAATAATAGTCTTCAACATTAGCTACACCCTGTGGGCCTACTAATGATGTGCCCTGCATAGTATGAGGGGAATCATAACCTGGATTACTTGAATCACTCCACACACGTGCTCCACCATCCCATGATGCAAATCCCATTTGCATAGTACCATTTTGTAATGCATTTTGTATGTCTGCATTGCCAACAAAAGATTTCACCCATTGTAATTGTGCATAAGCTCTAGTATTAGGATTTGTTGGGCTATTTGTACTACCTGATACATCCACTGTTACTACTACATCAATTAAACATGCTGACGCACCACCAGTAACACTTGAAGCTACATTATCTACAGTTATTGTTGCTGGCTCAGTAGTATTAACACCAATCTCACAAAGTCCTGTAGATGCATTAAAGTTGTATCCGGGAGGGCACTGAGGTGTCGTTGTAGTTGTTGTCTTTGTAGTAAAGAAGTGATTAATACTTGGTAAAGCTAGTTCAGGATGCCAATCATGGAATGATATCCAAGCTTTTGATTTTGGATCATAACTACAAGTCCATGAACAATCATCAAAGAATAATGGATCACCTATATCAATACTAATATAAAAACCTGCTTTATTTTTTATTCTTACAGGTTTACTTAAACTATCTGTAAATTGTGCATCTGCTACATATGCTGGTTTAAGTTGATAATCCTTCTTCATAAAGTAGACCGTATCATCTACAGAATCATACATGACTTGGCAACCTACACCATGAACTGGATTATCTGTCCATACTGAATCCTCTGACTCAGGGAATTGTTTTATAAATCTTGATGGTAAGTATTTTGCAAACCACCATTTCATACCAGCATTTGATATTGGCTCTAAACCTTTACCACCATACTGGAATATTTTACCTTGTGCTTGTGATATAAAGAATAATCCTACTGGTGTATTTATAACTCCTCTTAAACTTTCACATGAGCCATACTCATTTGATACATCAGCATTTGCTACATTTTGGAAAGGTTGACTAAATAATCCTCCATCTCCTATAGTTAACTTAGTATCTAATCCTGTTTTAAGAGTATCTAAACCTTGGAACATTTGAGGTGACAAGAATGGGAAAAATATTAATGCCCCACTTTTGTTTATAGGCTTAATTACACTTACCTCATTTTTAAAGTCTTTATAATTATTATTTAAGAATACTCTCCAAAAATCTCTTTTTGATTCTTCTTGTGCTTGTAATGAATAAATTAATCTTTTTGGATATGATACAAAACATGTTTCTGCTACTAAAGGATCATAATCACGGTCTTGAATATTTCCAAAAGATGACAACTGTGTTGGAAACTTAGCAGGAGTTAATGAATCATCATACTTATAAAAATTATCTGCCTTAATATTGTCTGCATGAAATAATACATTTAGATCATTAAATTCATATATATCATAAAATCTTTTATCAGGTCTATCTTCATAATCCCTATTTGCTAAATTAATTTCTGATTCACAGAAAAATTCATTAACGCCATTTATGTGAGTATACATATATGCAAACTCCATATTATAGGCTGGGTTTAAATCATTACCTCCTCCAAATAAACTACCAATTAAACTGCCACGTTGACAGTTTCCAAATCCTCTATCTAAATAGTATTTACCAGTTGGTAATTTATCTCTCCATGACCCAGATGCAAATCCTAATGTTGCTATTTCTCTTGCTATACCACTAATATCAAATTTAGTAGAGTCTAACCAAAATCTAGGATATGGTACATTAACATATAAACTATAGTCATATGAAAAACCATCTGGTTGACCATTTAAGAAATCTGTAAATATAGGCATGATACACTTTTCTGTATATCTATTTATAAATGCATCACCAGCAAAAATAGGTTTTGAGCTATATAAAAATTCATTAGGTTTTTCTGGATCTAATAACTCAACACAACCACGCATTTGTATTTGCTTTATACCATCTAATTGACCATATTGATTATCAAAGTTATATTTTAAAGATCCATATAAAGCTGCAATGTTTCTTTTAAATGGTTGTGAGTACTGCACCATATACTTATTTGCATAATCATCAATTGATCCATTACTCATTACATAACCACCTAAAGCAAATCTAGAGTTATCATCTACTAAATAACTATGATCTATTTCTTGTTCTGTAGATATTGCTACTGTAGATGGTCTAAATAAATTA
>CETF01061824.1_pt1 | contig 20224 bp, 32 predicted proteins | sample 326991 | NCBI WGS metagenome assembly CETF01 (sample SAMEA2622331, study PRJEB7988) | marine metagenome | biome: marine biome (ENVO:00000447); feature: surface water layer (ENVO:00002042); material: "saline water (ENVO:00002010), including plankton (ENVO:xxxxxxxx)" | depth 5 m | reverse complement strand
AAAAAAAAATATCAGTTTTCGATTGGGGGGTAGCATGTGTATAGCATATAATAACCCTCACCCCCTATATATCTGAATCCCTAAAAATATTTTCACTATATTTGTATAAAATCAAAAGATATGGCAAACGCATTCGGATATTATGATGGACTTACTGTAAAAAACGGTAGACTAATCAACGAACAGATCGAACCTGGCATGACAGGTATACAGAAAGCTTCTTTATATAGACAACAAATGAAGAAGCAATACAAAATTGACCAGATCGCTGATGGTATCGAAAGAGCCAAGATGCGAATGGATGGTGATAAAGACATTTACGAATTTTAAGAGTTCCCAATTTGTTCTGTTTTGATTATTTGTGATAGATAGAGGTTCAAATTTGAGCCTCTTTCTTATTTATATACAATATTCAACATAATCAACATTAAATCAACATACTCTAACTTATTGATTATTAATACTTTATATTTAAAATGTTGAAAATGTTAATTTTAAAGTAATAATTTATAGTATAAAAAATATATATAAAAGAAAAATATATAAGTCCTAATAAAAAAAAATTATTTCAACATTTCTAACATTTTTTGTATATATTTGTTTATAATAATTTAAATAAAATTCAATGTCTAAAGGCTATATTCCAAAAGACTTATCATTCGATAATGAGGCTCGTGAAAAACTAATTAAAGGAATCACAAAAATATCTAAAGCTGTAAAGTCTACCCTCGGCCCTCGCGGTCAAACTGTATTAATAGAATCTCCCGATCATTTAGGTGGAATCACAATAACAAAAGATGGAGTGACTGTTGCCAAGGGCATCTTCTTAGATGATCCAGTAGAAAACCTTTCAATACAAATGATGAAGGATGCCGCATCCAGGACAGCTAATGTAGCTGGTGATGGAACGACTACTGCTATTGTGTTAACCGAAGCATTAATTAAAAATGGTAATGACTTGTTGTCTGACAAATACAGTAAGACAGAAGTTATTAGGCAAATGCAAAGTATTTCCAAAGATGTGATAAGTAAATTAGAAAAGCAATCTAAAAAAATTAAGAAAAATGATTTACATGATGTGGCTACTATTTCTGCTAACAATGATGCAGAGGTGGGAGCAATAATTAGTGAAGCATACAAACAAGTTGGAGTAAATGGAATTGTTACAGTTGAGAAATCTATGACCGCTGACACATACGCGGAAGTAACAAATGGAATTAAAGTAGATAGAGGTTATACTTCAAATTTATTTATCAATGACCAAAGGAAAGATGAATGTGTGTTGGAGGATGTTAAGGTTTTAGTTTGTGATACTGAGATAAGTAATCTATTGCAAATAGAAAGTGTACTGAAACCAATAATCAATAACCAACAAAAACTTTTAATTATAGGAAACTGTTCTACTAATGTAGTAAACACTTTGGCCGCGAATGTTGTTCGTAATGGCTTGAAGTTTTGTAACATCATCCCACCTAACTTTGGATATAAGCAACATGAACTTATGCAAGACATTGCTATTGCGCTTGGTGCAAAATACTTTTCAGAAAAAACTGGAGATGATTTAAGCCTCATCAATGAAAATGATTTAGGCTTTGCAAATAAAATAATTGTAGGTAAAGCATCTTCTGTTATTATTAGACATGAACAAATGACCGAAGAGATAGAGCAAAGGATCAAAGAACTTAAAGAACAACAATCAAATACATCACACCCTGAAGAAAAGAAATTTATTAATGAAAGGATAGCCAGTTTAAGTGGAGCTATCGGTTGTATATATGTTGGAGGTAATAGTGATGTAGAGCAAAAAGAAAAATTTGACCGAGTCGATGACTCGGTGTGTGCTGTAAAATCAGCACTCGAGGAAGGAATCGTTGTGGGTGGAGGATTAGCTTTGTATAATATTGCAAGAGAATTATTAAAAACAAAGTATAAAGATAAAAACCAAAGTTTAGCAAGAACTATACTTTCTCAATCATTGGTTGCTCCATTCGAACAAATACTAACTAATGCAGGGATTGACCCTGACACCATAAAACTTACTTCAAAACAAACTTATGGATTTGATGTTAAGAACGAAAAGTATGGGGATATGTTTAAGATGGGTATTATTGATCCATTGAAAGTTACAAAGAATGCATTTATAAATGCAGTCAGTGTAGCAACCACTATCCTATCAACAAATGCAATAGTAACACACGCAAGAATAAATCAACAAAAATAAATATGCCAATACACAATTACATATTCGACTCTTATAGAGAAGAATTAAAAAAGATAAAAGAAGCTATAGAGCTATTAGAAAAAAATGGTTATATGGTTTACAACAAAGACAAAAAATATGAAACCGATAGGAAAGTACATCATTATAAATAAAATTAAAGAAGAAAAGAAAACCAAATCAGGACTTCTACTTTCTGCTGATGATGTAGATTCTTTTCGTTATCAAAAAGGAAAGGTCGTAAAGCCAGGAACTTTAGTTAACGAAATAAAAGAAGGTGATTTCATTTACTTTGATAAAGCAGCTGGACACAGTATGCTTATAAAAGATGAGCCCTACACTGTCATTAGTGAGAGAGATGTCGTTGTTGTTTTATAGACTTGTTTAATTTTTTTATATAGTTTTTTGTAACCCTATTCATATAACCTGCGTCATGCCTAAACATAGGATTAGTGTACTCAGGTATTTCTTCACCATTTAGTTTTTTGTAAAAACTATTAATCATTCGTTTTGCCTTATAGGTAAGTTCATATAGAGTTGTTTCTTTGCCTTGTTTTTTTCTCCACACATGAATCCAACCATCTCTTTTTAATCTTTTGAATCTTTTTACATCCCAAGAGAATAATTCATTATACTCATCAAAAGAAGACTTGTTGAAGATTTGCTCACTATATAAAAACAATAACATCTCTAAATCTGGTAAACCGATCTTGTAAGTTGCTTTAGTCCACATTCTTATTACTCGTAAATACTTTAAATAATCATGTGTTGGCATAGTCCGAACACGAGTGTTTCTGACTTGAAGTCCTTTAAATTTCATAAGATTAAATTAATTATCTTTGTAAATATACAAACAAAAATAATTATCACTCATGCCTAAAATGACAAAGAGCGCTGCTCGTAGAAAAGATAAACTTAGTAGGAAAATAAACAAATCCAATATTAAGGGAAAATATAAAAGAGCACAGCGACTCGCTAAAAGACAAGAAAAGATAGTTAAGACTGGCAAAAGAGGAGCTGGTAGAACTATTGACAAAGCAAAAAAACTCGGTAAAAAAGTAGCAGAAAGTAAAGTAGGCATAGTGGCTAAAGGCGCATATGACCTTTATAAGAAAGGTAAAAAGATGGATGTTGCTGGTGTGGCTAAAACCGTAAAGACTGTTAGCGAAAAGCTAAAAGCCAAAAAAAAGAAAGCTGCGCTTTCTTCGTTTAGAAAAAAAGCTGTTAAGAAAAAACCAGTTAACAAAAAAGGTTTAGCAAAAAGAAAAGCTATTATAAAGAGAGTTAGAAAATTTGGTGAAAAAAAGGTCAGTGCTTCAGCAAGAAAAGTTCCAACAGCAAAACTATCAACCAAAGGTGCAGTTCGTAAATTAAATGCAGCAAGTAGAAAGTCTATGAAGGCTGATTCTAAAGATATGAAAAGAAACAAGTTGGCTGCAGAACTTAAAAAGAAACTGGGTGCTAAAAAGTATGAGGTACTTAGAACAAAAAAATTAAAAGGACTTTCTGTTTCTGACAGAAAGAAGGTTTCCGAAATAAATCGACTCTATAAATCTGCGGCAAGAAAAAGAGGTGCTGCTAAAAGAAAAATAAGTAAAGTAAGTAGAAAGTTAAAAAAATAAATATTATGCCAAGATACGAAAGATTAATGCGTAGAGCCGATAGGAAATACGCACAAGCTGACAAAGCAAGAAGTAAAGGTAAGATCAGAAAAATGGAACGTAAATACGAGAAAGCTCAAGATCTGGAACAAAAAGCAAGAGGATGTGCGAAAAAGAACAGAATGTACAGAGGTGGAGTTTATGTAGGTTGCGCTGTTGGAGGTAAAAAGAAAAGAAGAAGAAGAAGAAGATAATGGCTCGAAAGATAGTAAGTTCTTATAATTTTAAACCAAGTAAAAAAAGACCTGGCATACATTCAAAGAACCGACATACTAACCAAACAAGCGGTAAGTATTACAGTGGTAGATTGTATAGAGGGCAAGGAAGATAGTTATGAATTTTAGAAAACCAAAATTAGATACCAAAACAAAAGAAAGCATTACAAACTTTGAAAAAAAAATAAAGGATGTAAGCAGTAAAAGAAAAGAAAAGAAAAAGGGTAAAAGCAAGATATCGAAAAGATTATCTAAGTTAAAAAAAGATAATGTCTGTGCTTCTAAAACTGGTAAAAATAAACTTGCGTGTCAATATAAAAATGGAATGATAAGTGGAGATGCTTACATAAGAAAGCTTAGAAGGATGACAGGAAAGAAAAAAGAAAAAGTAAATACAAGAACTTATAGTTTTAAAAAAAGTACTGATGAGTAACACAAAAAAAAATGCAGCCAAAGAAGGCATAAAGTCTACATTGAAAAAAATGGGAAAAAAAGCTTTAGGCAAAGCAGTTGGCGTAGCTGGTGCTATGCTAAACACTCAGAAGGCTTATGGAGGTCAGTTAACGAAAAAACAATTAGCTAAAAAGTATGGGTTCTTACCTGATGATGGTAAGGGTGGCCCATTACCTAAAAGAAAAAAAACTAAAATGTCCATGAGAAAACCAAAGCAAAGTAAAATTTGTCCTGCAGGAATAGCATGGGCTAAAAGAACTTTTGATAAATACCCATCGGCATATGCAAATATGGCGGCAAGTAAATATTGTAAAGACCCTAATTATGGTAAAAAAAGTAAAAAGAAAAAATAAAAAGTCATGATGAAAAAAGTAATGTTGTCTGCTATCGACAAACCAAAGTTATATTATAAGAAAGCTAAACTGGCCAAAATGAAAAAGGCTAAAATGGCCAAAATGAAAAAGGCTGCAATGGCTATGAAAAAACCTAAGTTCAATGCAAAGCTTAAGTCTGCGGCTGCTCAAGGTAAACTTGATAATAACCCAAAGTTTAAAGCCGCTGTTATGAAAGCTAAGATGTCTTCAAAGAAGATGCCTAAAATGGCTATGAAGATGAAAGCTAAGTTGTCTTCAAAAAAAAAAGAAGTATTTGAAAGACAAGAGTTTCCTATAAAAGAGGGAAAGTATAAAGGCATGAGTGAAGCTGAGTATAAAAAAGAAATAAGAAGACTCAGAAAAATGAAAGCCGAAAGAGACGCTGCTAAAAAGAAAGGTGCTCAAGGCGAGAACATGGCTATGAAAAAAACTAAGATGGCTATGAAAAAAACTAAGCTTGTTAAGGATGAAAAAGGAAAAAAGAAGTTTAGCAAAGGCGAATACATGATTAGAGGATAATGTCTTTTAAATTAAGAAACATATACGAAGTGTTTGGATATGATCCTGAATATTCAAATGGTGACCGATTGGTTGTAGAAAAACCTCTTGGTAAATATACTATGGGTCAAATTAATCCAAATGGCGTTATAGAAGTTTCCTCATCTTTAAATAAAAAAGATAAAAAGTTAGCTGTGTCTCATGAGACAGAACACCTCAAGCAGATGAAAGAAGGTTTGTTGAGGTATGACCATAATAATTACTACTACAGAAAAGACGCAAAGTCCCCTATACAAACCATACCAGTTAGTCAGATAGATACTCATGATAGAGATTTACCTTGGGAAAAATCTAATAAATTTAAAAAACATGGGTAAACTAAAAGAATGGGTTAGGCAAGACTGGGTTCGCATTGGCACTGATGGTAAAATTAAAGGCAAGTGTGGTACATCTAAAAACAAAAAAAATCCTGATCGTTGCTTACCAAGAGCAAAAGCAGAAAGACTTTCCAAAAGAGCATTAGCTAAAACAGCAAGAAAGAAAAAAAGAGAGGGGTCTTTAGGTAAACAGTTTGTAAAAAACACTAAAGAAGTGTCACCTAAACTAATTAGAAGAACCACTGGTAAAGGAGGTAACTACAGAAAAACCAAAGATGGAGCTGGTATGACTAAAAAAGGAGTAGCGGCATATAATAGAAAAACTGGTGGGAATTTAAAAACAGCAGTTACTGGTAAAGTAAAACCAGGAAGCAAAGCTGCTAAAAGAAGAAAATCATATTGTGCACGAAGTTTAGGTCAACTCAAAAGGTCAAGTGCAAAGACAAGAAACAATCCAAATTCAAGAATAAGACAAGCTCGTAGACGCTGGAAGTGCTAATAAAAATATTAGTATATTTGTAATATATTAATAATTAAAAAATTATATCATGGCACAAGGTTATAACGCAAGGCTTGATGAGTCATTAGGCGCAAAACATGGAAAAAAATCTCAGTCTTTCAAAGACAGAAGAGATGAGTCAAAAGCAATGTCTAAAAAAATGTATGGACATGCTTATGGCGGTGATCATTCTATGAAGTATGAAAAACATTACCCAAAAAGTGTTAAGTCACATTTAGGTAAGTTAATCAGAAAATAAGATGGCAAAAGAATTTCCTCAAATCAAAAAGAAAGACCAAGGCAAATTTACTGCATGGGCTAAACGAAATGGATTTAAGGATGCTTGTAGTGCTGCGAGTGCAGTAATGAAAAGCAAAAAAAAATATTCACCATCTGTGGTCAAAATGGCCAACTATGCCAATAACTTTGGGTGTAGAAAAAGATAATTAAATTTAATAAAATGAAGAAAAGTAAAAAGAAGGCTCCTACTAAAAAAAAGGTAGAGTCTAAAAAAGTAATTGTGGAGAAAAAGAAACCTACTAAGGTTGAGGCGGTAAAAACATTTTATGAAGTGCCTTACGTACCTCGAAAAATAGATAGAGTTCCTCCACCAAAAAAATAAGAAATGGGAAAATTATTAGTAAAGTTAGGATATTGGATTCAGAGTGCTTGGTGTAAGTTATTATGCAAGTGGAACTGGCTAATATCAAAATTAATTGTAAATGTAAATAACTGTCCAGTGGCAGAATGTATTTGTAAAAATAAATAATATGAAATCAAGAGGACTGGGAGACAGTATAGAAAAATTTACTAAAGCAACTGGAATTAAAAGAGTTGTTGACACAGTAAGCAAAGCTACAAACACAGATTGTGGTTGTAACAAAAGGAGAGACACTTTAAATCGTATTTTTCCTTATGATAGATAAAGAGATTTTTAACCCTCAATAAAATAAAAATGGCATATCCAAAAATTACCGTAAACACTGGTTTAGCACAGAGAGTCATAGCCAGTGATTCAATTCCGATACCTTATCCAAATCTACCTCAAATTACTGGAACTAATACTTCCAATACGGCAGATAAATTAGTCGACTTAAATGCAGACTTTTCTAATGTAGTAGTTGGGGATATTGTATATAACGACTCCACACTGACAGTTGCAACTGTAACAGCAGTAGATAGTACAACTATTCTTTCTTTAAGTGCAGACATATTTACTAATGCACCAAACGATACATATACCGTATTTCAAGGCGGCCCACAGTTTGAACAAAGAATTGACTCCTCTTCAGGATGTTTATTATATGTAGGCTCTTCTGCTTCTATTGTTCAAGATATTCAAGCTACAAGTCCAGCCGATCCAGGTGTGGGTACAGCCGACCCAAGATATGTTGATGTTGCGGTAAAAGTTGTACAAGGAAATACAGTAGTATTTAAAAATTTTAAAGTTGGAAACTACCTGCCAGTACAAGTGACAAAATTAATGAGCACTGGATCAAGTGCAGCGGTAAGACAAAACTGTATAGCAATTTGGTAAGATGAATAGAAAAAAATTACAAAAAATATCAAAGGAGCTTAAGAAAGCCTCTGCTATGCACAAAGGTCAGGCTAAAAAAATTGATGGCGTCTTAAATGCTATGCAGAAGCCAAAACTTTATTATAAAAAATCAAAAAAATGAATTGGACACAAACAAATAGTTTATCAAACAAAGTAGAATTTAAATATACATATGTAAAGTAATGAGCAAAGAAAAAAATCTATCGGCAGAAAGTAAGTTTACTTTAAGTATAAAAGAAATGATAGCGGCTGCTATAGGTTTCTCATCTTTAATCGGTATGTATTTTACATTACAAGCGGATATAGCTCAAGCTATGGAGTTACCAAAACCAGAGGTTAGCTCAATCGAGTTTCAATATAAAGATGAGCTTGTTAGATCAACAATAGACAACATTCAATCTGATGTCACTACAGTAAAAGAGGATGTAAACGAAATCAAACAATCTTTAGAAAAGATGGATGAAAGACTTTACGAAATAAGCAGAAAGAAATGAAAATATGGATAATATTATTACTACTACCTATATTTAAACTGACCGCCCAAGATTATAAGTCAGATATATCCATTGTTCAATTTTCGGCTCCATTTACCAAATCATCAGAAATTTCATTAAAAGACTTTAAGTCTTATAATACATTTACATTTCACATAACAGACAAAAAAGAAATTTTCGAAGAAGAAAAAATTAAATATCTTCCCACGCTTATATTATATCACAATGGTGATGAGGTATTAAGAGTGGAGAGTGGTATATCATTAAAGTTGCCTGAAGATACTGTTGAGTTGATAGAAAAAGAAATAGATGTAATTATAGAAAGCAAGTTTTAAATATGAAAAAATTAATAGTTTTTATTTGTATGACACTATCTTTTAGTGTCTTTGGTCAGGTCATAGATACTGACAAAAGTCTTGAAAACAAAATAGTTCGTGAATATAAATTTAAAAAATTTGTAGACAAACTTTACAAAGATATTTTTAAATACGCAACTGTTTATGTGGCTGGTGATATAGGAAATGCATACGAAACACCTTATCCAGATTATTTTATAAGAACTAACCCTGACAATTTATATGCTATACCTCAAGTCATAGATGAAACTATATACCACCCTTTTGATTATAGGGTTGGTTTTGGTGTTCGTAAACTTGCAAGGTTTGACTATGAAATTAAGGGTAGGAATTATTATGATGGTACAGAAAATATAAAAGCTTTATCAGCGCCCACAGCAGCTGTTAAGGGATTTGAATATTTACTACACTGGGAGCAAGAAAGACAAAGATCAGACGTGTTTAACAACTCAAGATATTTTTTAAGACACACTGGTAAGCACCATATTATAAAAGTAGAGCAAAGAGAAGTGGGTAATATTGATTTTAAATATCAAAGTGCAGAGGTTAGAGCTCGTTTACCAATAGGAAAAAAATTTAGTATATCTGCCGGTGTAATCGCAAGAACACATCAAAAAGCTTTTGGATATAATCCGATTGAGCTATGGTTGAATGAAGTAGATGCAGATGGTGACCCAGTAAATTATTGGTATACTTTAGGGTTTGAATATGGATATGATGATTGGTACTATTCTTCAACAGATGAAAATGGTAATGATTTTTATGATTGGTATTGGACAGACCCTAATGGAGAGATAGTGGCATATACCGACAGACAGTTCAGAGATTTAATATTTGGACAATTAATGAATCGGTATAACCAAGAACAATGGGCACAGCTTGATGCATTTGCGGAATATGCACCTATTGTGGGTTTCGATTTCTATCACTACAAGTCAAAATTTTGGCTCCACACTTATGCAAACTGGATTTTGCCATATCATAAATATTTCAAGGGTAATGTCGACTTCAGTTATCTGCATCGTAATAGCTGGGGGCTCGGGGGCCACAACAACCAGTCAGCTGGTGAACAGTGGAGTGATTATCAAGGTGGGTTGATAGTCGGATGGAAAATTACTAAAACACTCGGAATATTTGTAGAAGGAGAATATACTAAATTTTGGGATTCTGAAATATACAATAGTAGTGTTGGATTAAATATAAGATTATGAGAGAAATAAATAAAATTGTAATACACTGTTCTGCAACTCCACCCGACATGTATGTGGACAAAGCCATGATAGATAGATGGCATAAAGAAAGAGGCTGGTCAGGTTGTGGATATCATTATGTAATTAAAAGAGATGGTCAAATAGAAATAGGCAGACCTATTGAAAAAATTGGAGCTCATGTGAAGGGGCATAATAAAACCAGTATAGGAATTTGTTATTGTGGAGGGGTTGATGGTGAAATGAAAGAACAAGACAATAGAACAGAGTCACAAAAAGAATCATTATTGTTATTGATAATGTTATTAAAAAATATTTTTCCTCAAGCAGTAGTGCATGGACACAGAGATTTTTCTACAAAATTTTGCCCAAGCTTTGATGCCACTGAGGAGTATAAACATATAATTTATGAAAAAGCCATTTAAAGATACGGTTGTAGGAAAACTGCTTTTAGGGGTGGCATCCACTGTAAATCCTACATTAGGAAAAGTGCTTGAGGGTGTAACTGATCCTAAACAAGCTATACAAGAAATAACCAAAGCAGATATACCTCCAGAAGATAAATTTAAGTTACAACAACTTTTATACGAAGCTCAACAAGTGGAAATGGAAGAGGTAACTAAAAGATGGAATGCAGACATGTCGAGTGACAACAAGCTTTCTAAATCAGTGCGACCATTAACACTAATATTTTTATTTGTCTCAACTGTGGTGCTTATATTTATTGACTCAGGATTTATTAACTTTGCAGTAGATAATGAGTGGAAGGAATTATTGAAAATGCTACTCATTACAATTACAGCGGCTTATTTCGGTGGGCGTAGTTACGAAAAAGGAAAATCTATAAATAAATAGTAAATGGCAAGAATTTCAACATATCCAAATGACACTGATGTCGTAGGGGGTGATAAGTGGATTGGCTCTGATTCCCAAAATCATTTCCAAACAAAAAACTTTACCGCCCAATCTGTTGCAAATTTTATAAATAAAACCGCGGCAGAATCACAACTACTAAGATATCAGTACTCTAATTTTGCACCAGGTGGCCCTGATCCACGACCAAATGAATCTATAACTTTTGCTGGAGGAGGAACCACAACTGTTCCTTTCAACACAATAAATACTTTTGTGTTAAGTGTATATGCAGAAAATCAAGGTGGATTATCTTTAAACGTATCTACATGGTACACAAGCCCTCTTATTGGTTCTGATGTATTAATAACTCAATGTGATGATATTACACAATGGGCTATATATAAATGGAACTCAGCAGTTGTAAAAGGAGGAGAGCCAAACTTCTACGATATAGGGTTGACTTATATTTCAGGGAATGGGGGCTTAACTTCGGAAAAAGATTATTTTATATCTTTGCTACAACATTCGAGCTCAAGTGGTGACAAAAATTTTGTGAGTGCTCAATTAACTGGAAACTCATCTTATACAGTTACACATAACTTAGACAAGTTTCCAGCTGTTAGTGTTAGTTTAGGCACTTCGGCTAACCCAACAGAAGAAGTAGAATGTGTAGTAACATATATAAACAAAGACCAAGTAAGCCTTGAGTTTACAAACAATTTTACAGGAGTAGCAATATTTAACTAAAAAAATTAAAAAAGATGGCAATAAGATTTTTAAATGCACTTAATATAGACGGTACAGTAACCGCTACAATAAACCAAGACGCTAATGATGGATATGATGGTATATTAGTATCTACTTCAGGTTTAATCGAAAGAAGAACAAAAGCACAAATTTTAGCCGATATAGGCGCGGGCTCAATGAGTAGTTTTACAGTTACTGCTGATACTAACACTAATGCTACTACAATTACAAATGGAGATGATCTTAAAATTTTAGGTGGAACAGGTGTTAGTACTACTTCTGATCCTGATGGAACAATTACAATCGATGCTACAGGTAGCAGTTATACTAAGTGGGTTCTTGCTGGTGACAGTGGTACTGACCAAGATATAAATGATGGAAACACTGCTACATTCAAGGGTGTAAATGGTATTGTTACTGAAACTAAAGCCACTGACACTATTGAAATAGGATTCCCTATTGCCTCTCTAACAGCAGCAACTGTAGCTGGTAGTGATTTAGTAGCTATCGCAGATGTTAATGATTCAGATGGTATTAGAAAAGTTACTGCACAAAGCATTGCGGATTTAGCACCACAAGGTGATATAACTGCTGTTCAAGCCTCAACAACCTCAAGTCAAGAAGGTATTAAAGTGAACGATAGCACTGGCCCAATACCTAAGGTTGGTTTAGATATTATAGGTCAAAGCAATATTGGGGCGGGCAACTTAGCTGATGATGATGAGTTTATAGTTCATGATGATACTGCTTCTCGAAACTTAGCTGTAACATTTAAAACTTTAAAAGACCAAATAGCTTCGGCAGTAGGAGATATAACAGGTATCGATGCTGGTGCAGGTATAGTTGTAAACGACCCTACAACCACTACTCCTGAAGTAGCGGTAAAATATGCGGGTGCTAATGACAACCTTGTTCAGTCGGCAACTTCTCTTGAAGGAAGTGCTATTGCAACAGATGATGTAATAATTTACTCTGATCATAGTGATAGTGATAAAGTTGTAAGAGGGTTAGTTTCTGACTTGCCATTTACAAGTAATGTAGGTGATGTTACTGCTGTTGAAGCATCTACAGCAAATAATAGATTAGGTATTGCAGTGTCAAGTTCATCTGGCCCAGTACCAAAAGTAGGTATTAACATTGTAGGTTTAGGAAATATTGCGGTCGGACAAGACCCTGCGGATGCTGATGAAATGATTATTTATGATGCAACTGCAACTACTAACGTTGCTATTACTCTTAAAGATTTATCAGATTATATTGGAGCAGTAACAAGTGTTAGTGCAGGTGCAGGTTTAACATCAACTGGTACTGCTACAGCTCCAACAATTAAAGTTGATTATTCAAGTACAGGTATTATCAACGATGCAAATGATGGAACATCTGTTACATTAGTAGATACTGATGAGTTCTTATTTGAAGACGCAAGTGGTACTGCAGGCACTGCTGTAATGAGAGGAACATTATCTCAATTAAAAAGTTATATCGGTGCAGGAAGTTATACTTGGACATTATCTGATGGATCAACCACACAAACTATCAATGATGGAGACACAGTAACTGTTTCAGGCAAAGCACAAGATGACCCTGATGCTGGAATTGTTCCAGTTGTTTCAGCTACTGACACTTTAACCTTAAGTTTTGACCCTTCAAAAATTGAATTAGTTACTGCATTAGATGATCCGGATTCAGACCAAATGGTTTATTATGATTCAAATAATGACAAGAATCAAAGAATAGCAATATCTGATGTTCACTTAAACGAATTTGGGGCTCCAACAAGCTCATTAAATATTGGTTCGCAAAAACTTACAAATGTAGCAAATGGTACACAATCTACAGATGGTGTTAATTTAGGGCAAGTAGAAACCTTAGTGGCTGGACAATCTTTATTTAAAGGCGCATACGATGCAACTAATGAGCCTGGATCACCAGCAATTTCTGGAGCATCAAACATCGCTAACTCAGTTGGTGACTTCTATGCTGTAACAGTTGGTGGGGCATTTTTCTCATTTACTCTTGAGCCAGGTGATTTAATATTTATTAATAATGATATAACTGCAAACAGTAATCCAGGTGTTGGTAACTTTACAGTTGTACAATCTGGACAAAGTATTGCAACCGCAGCATCAACTGATGGTGCATCTACTAAAGGTATTGCAGGATTTGATAGTGCTGTATTTACTGTTACTGGAAATGGTTGGGTTCAATTAATCGACCAAAGTATTACTGCACAAAGTTATGGTGGAGCAAGTAAATCTTTAACCATAACCTTTGATAAGTATGGTGTAGCACAATCCGCGGCTGAACAAACTATTGATATTACTGCATCTCAAGTTAGTGACTTCTGTTCAGCAGTAAGCACATGTATTGCATCTAATGAGCAATACACTGCAAATTTAGGTAACGGTTCAGCTACATCAATAGCAGTAACTCATAGTTTGGGCACGAAAGATGTAATGGTGCAACTTTATGATAATACTAATTTTGATACCGTATATGCAGATGTAGTAAGAAATACTGTTGACCAAGTAACTGTAAGCTTTACTTCGGCACCTGCAAGTAATGGTATAAGAATATTGATTACGAAGGTGTCATAAATATAATTTAATATGGCAATAAAATTTTTGGCAGACCAGTCTATTAACAATCAGTTAACTATAGAAGGGTCTTCTTCAGACCCTTTATTGAGGCTTTATCAAACTAATAATGCGGGAGGGGCTCAAATAGAATTTACTGACCAAACTTCTCAATTACAGTTTGGTGAACTCACCTTTTTCCATAGTGATAGTATGTCTTATGGAAGTGGTGCGGCTTTTTCATTGACTTCGGCTCAAGGACTTTCAATTCTTGCAGATGGTAAATTACTTTTTAAAGATGGATTATACTTAAAACCTTCATCGGGCACAAGCACAACTGGTTCACAATTAATTACCTCAGCTGGTGCATATAAAATTCCTTCGATAGTAAATGCTGGTGAAGATACTAACCAATTCTTGGTTAGAGATTCAGATGGTAATGTAGATTTTAGAACTGGTGCGGAAGTTAGAAGTGATATTGGTGCAGGAACTGGAAGTGGAACAGTTACTGGATCAGGTACTGCAACCAGGGTGGCGGTGTGGAATGGAACTACTGATTTAACCGATTCGATAAGAATTGTGTTTGGTACTAACACAACTTTTTTTAACAACACTACAAGTACACCTGTACAAATGCAAAATAATGGTGGGACAGGTACTGTAAAATTTGAAGGTAGTGCAACCTCAAACTCATCAAATGTTCAAATTACACCAGGTACTGAATCTAAACCAGGTTTAAATTTTGGAATGAGAAGTGGTACTGGAGCTCAAGATACTAACACTGGTATATTTAGTTCTGCTGCGGACAATTTAGAAATTTCTACTGGTGGTAGTGAAAGAGTTAACTTTAGCTCTTCAGGAACTAAACTAACAACACTCAATGCTTTAGGTTCTGCTGCATCATCGTTTTTAGTAAATGCCAGTGGAGTAATCAAAACAAGAACTGCTTCTCAAGTGCGTAGTGATATTGGCGCAGGAACAAGTGATTATTCAGGATGGAAATTAGATGGCGATACATCAGGTAGTGTTGTCGGTATTGGTGATGGAGATACTGTTGATTTCATCGGAAGCACTGGTATAAGTTGTGTTGCGAGTTCAGGTGCAAAATTAACAATTACAAATACTGCCCCAGACCAAACAGTTACTTTGACTGGAAGCACTGGCATAACTGTAAGTGGTTCTTATCCATCCTTTACAATTACAGCAGACAATAATGGAACAGTCACTGGTAGTGGAACTGCTAACACATTATCAAAATGGACAAGTAGTTCAGCTATTGGTAATTCTGAAATAACTGATACAGGTTCTGTAATAAAATTAGGAAAAGATGCTTCAAGTCAAGAAACACTTTACTTAGATACAGACAACAGAAAAGTAGGATTTAGAACCTCTACACCTGGTTCTGCATTTGATGTGAATGGTACGATAAGAGTTAGAAATCAATTAAATGTTGGTAATACCAGCGAACAAAATTTATTCGTAGATGGAAATGGCTCTGCGGGAGGTAGGTATGTCAAGATGGGTAATTATGGTCAAGGCAATTACTTCGGTATATCAACCAATATTAATCAGCCTAAATATGTTGCGGCATTTGGAAGTGCTGGTAAGGTGGTTGAAGAAAGACGTATAATTACAATAAAAGTTTCAGGTAATGCTTTTTCAAACTTAAGCTCTACTGGAACCACATTAATACCAGCTCCTGGATCAAATAGTATTATACTTCCTTTTGAAATTCTTATATATAAAGATACTGGAACCACTGGTTCTGGTTGGCCATCAAGCTCACCAAACTTTGGAGCTGAAATAGGGTTCTGTCAAGGTAATGCTTTGAATTGTAATTTAACTAATGCTTTTGATGCGGTGTGGAGATTACCAAGGTCTCTCGTTACTCGAACTGGTACTTGGTTTTGGTCAAGAAGTAGTGCAACATTAAATGAGGTGGGTGCAACCACTTTTCAATTAAACAAGCCTTTATTGTTAAGGTCGGCAACAAACTTGACTACATTACCAACTGCGGCTTGGTATATACAAATAAGATATGCTCAGATGAACTACACTGCTGGTCTTATAAACAATGTAGACATTAACAAATCTACTAATGGGTAAACTAAAATTTAGTATATTTGTAGAAATGTTTAATAAATAAAATTTAATATAATGAAGAAATTAAAAAAAGAACAATTAGAAGAAATTCAAAAAATCAATAACCAGTTCATGGGTTTGAAAATTCAAATTGCAGATGCTGAAATAAATAAAGCAAAGGCAGTTAAAGAGTTACAACAAGTACAAGCTGATTTTACTAAAATTGAAGCGGAGCTTATGAAGGAGTATGGCAGAGATGCAACTATTGATTTAAAAAGTGGCACAGTAACTCCACCAAAAAAAGAAGAAAATAATGGCGAGAATAAGTAATACATCAGCATACCCCAATTTAGTCAACCCAGTACCATCTGACTATTTAATTTTAACTGACCAATCAGATCAGTTATTAACCAAGTCATGTACATTAGGAGATGTTCAGTCTCTGTTTGGGCTTGACACATTGGTGGCTCATGTTGCTGTTAATAGCGCCTCTTTATTGTCTTCGTTTTCTGACCCAGTTACCCTAATAGCAAACCCTGGTGCGGAAAAAGTTTTTGATATAATGGATGTTATGGTTTCTTTTGAAGCTGGCACTCAACAGTTTAATTTTGGAAATGATGTAAGTTTATTTGCAGGTGCATCACCATTGTATACCATCAATAAAGCCACACTTAATAATGCCGCATCAAGTGTTGTGAAGCTACATTTAAATGCAACTGGAGGTACTCAAATAACGGTTCCGAAAGGAGTTCCGCTTACATTACAAGCATCAGGATCAAACCCAACACAAGGAAATGGGTTGTTATATTTAAATATATTTTACAGAGTCTTAACAGTAGGCTCAGCATTTTAATTAAATGGACATAAGAAAAATTTCTATAGGTGCGGACTATAAGTCTGGAGCAATGCACTATATTGTAGGGCAAGAAGTTTTAGGCGGAAAATATAACATTCATTTAATTCAAGAAGACACTTCCAACGATTCCTACAAAATATGGATTATTAGAGACTCTGAAGTTGTATTATGGAAAGAGTTTAAAACCACTCTACCTATTTCATTAGAGTATAATATAAATTTTTAATGAGGTCGCCACACTATTTTATAGTTACCCCTATAAATGATAGGAGGTATAATAATATAAAAAAGATAGGCGGTGTGGATTTAATTACAAGCACCTCTGAAGAAGACCATAAAGCATCTAACAGATTTGCCAAAGTTATAGAAACTCCTTTAGGCTATAAAGGTCAAGTTGAGAAAGGAGACATTATGGTTGTTCATCACAATGTATTTAAATTTTATAATGACATGTATGGAAGAAGACAAAGTGGTAAAAGCTATTTGCAAGAAAATCTTTTTTTAGTAGATTATGACCAATTCTTTTTATATAAACATAAAGATAAATGGATAGGTCATGATAAGTATTGTTTTGTAAAACCATCTAAAATTAAAGAATCTTTTATAAAAAAAAGTGGAAGCATAGAGCCTTTAGTGGGAACAATTAAATATATAAACAAAGAATTAATTAATTTAGGCTTGAAAGAGGGAGATGAAATAGTATATCAACCAAATAGCGAATATGAGTTTGTTATTGATGATGAGGTGCTATACAGAATGTTTACAGATAACATTACAATAAAATTAAATGGAGACTAAAGAAATCAAATTAGAAATAATAAAAGCAGGAGAAAGGGCGGTAAGGCAATTAATTAAAGTAGCCAAAGAAGAAATTATAAAGCCTGATCCCGAAGATGAGTTAGCAGCTGATAGATTAAAAAATGCAGCGGCTACAAAAAAATTAGCAATATTCGATGCTTTTGAAATACTTAAAAGAATTGAAGATGAAAAATTATTATTAGAAGGTAATGAAGTCAAAAAATCAAATGTTCCAAAAGGCTTTGCCGAATCACGATCAAAATAAGCTTTATGTTTTATTAAAAGATGTGGTTCCAAAAAATGTTTTGTCTCGTAAAAACAAGGCTCACGCGTGGACACCCGGGTACAATGATAAGTATGATATAATAGTAATATCGAGAGATGGCACAGTTGGTGATATTTATTTGATTAATAATTTAAAAATTGCATTGCCATCTACACCTAAATTAGAATCTTCTAAAAAACCAAAAGACCAATACTGGCAACCAACACCCTACCCTAAAGAGTTAAAACGAATACAGACCATATTTCAGTGGTATGATGCACCTCCTAATTTTAAAGATAAATGGATAAATTATGTTGAAGAAGAATTTAACAGAAGAGAAAAAGGGCATTGGTTTTTAAATAATGGCATACCTACTTATATTACTGGCACACATTATATGTATCTACAATGGACTAAGATTGATGTGGGTAATCCAGACTTTCGTGAAGCTAATAGAATATTTTATATTTATTGGGAGGCATGTAAGGTTGACAAAAGAAGTTTCGGTATTTGTTATTTAAAAATAAGAAGATCAGGCTTTTCATTTATGAGCTCATGTGAAGGGGTGAACACCGCTACTTTATCAAGAGATGCAAGAATAGGTGTGTTATCGAAAACTGGTTCTGATGCAAAAAAAATGTTTACAGATAAAATAGTGCCTATATCAAACAACTACCCATTCTTTTTTAAGCCAATACAAGATGGTATGGACAAACCGAAGACCGAGTTAGCATACAGAGTTCCTGCTTCAAAAATTACTAAAAAAAATATGTATGACCAAGGTGAAGAAGACCTTGATGGATTGGACACAACTATAGATTGGAAGAACACTTCTGACAATAGTTATGATGGTGAAAAACTTCAGTTGCTTATACATGATGAAAGTGGTAAATGGGAAAGACCTGAAAATATATTAAACAACTGGCGTGTTACAAAAACTTGTTTAAGGCTGGGTAGTAAAATTATTGGAAAATGTATGATGGGCTCTACTTCTAATGCTTTGGATAAAGGTGGTAATAATTTTAAACAATTATTTTATGATTCAGACACCTCCAAAAGAAATGCAAATGGTCAAACAAAAAGTGGTCTGTATAATCTATTTATACCTATGGAGTGGAACATGGAGGGTTTTATCGATAGATATGGTAACCCAGTTTTATCAAATCCCAAAACTGAAACCAAAGGTATAGACGGTGAGTCTATTTTTCAAGGAGCTATAAACTATTGGGAAAACGAAGTTGAATCTTTAGCTCTTGATCCAGATGCACTTAATGAATATTATAGACAGTTTCCTCGTTCTGAATCACATGCATTTAGAGATGAAAGCAAACAATCTCTCTTTAATCTAACTAAAATATATCAACAAATAGATTACAACGATAGCTTGATAATTAAAAGACATGTTGTTCAAGGTAGATTTTCTTGGAAAGATGGCATAAAGGACTCTAAGGTTATTTGGAGCCCAGATACAAGAGGCAGATTTTTTGTATCTTATATACCGAAAAAAGAACAACAAAACAATGTTCTTAAAAAGAATGGCAAGTATTATCCTGGTAATGAACACTTAGGATCATTTGGATGTGACTCGTATGATATATCGGGAGTTGTTGTAGGTAAAGGTTCTAATGGTTCTCTACATGGCATGACTAAGTTTAACATGGATGAGTGGCCATCAAACGAATTTATTTTAGAATATATAGCTCGACCACAAACCGCAGAAATATTTTTTGAAGAAGTGTTAATGGCTTGTGTGTTTTATGGTATGCCAATATTGGTAGAAAATAACAAACCAAGATTATTGTACCATTTTAAAAATAGAGGCTACAGACATTTTTGTATGAATAGACCAGATAAGACATTTAACAAACTATCTAAAACAGAAAAAGAGCTTGGAGGCATACCTAATACCTCGGAAGATGTAAAACAAGCTCATGCATCAGCTATTGAGTCTTACATTGAAAAACACATAGGTTACGACCTTGAAGGGACTTTTAGGGAAAAGGGAGATATTGGAACTATGTATTTTCAAAGAACTTTAGAGGACTGGGCTAAATTTGATATTAATAACCGAACCAGGTTTGATGCCGCCATCAGCAGTGGTTTGGCTGTTATGGCTAATCAAAAACACCTTTAC
>CETF01008208.1_pt1 | contig 20267 bp, 31 predicted proteins | sample 326991 | NCBI WGS metagenome assembly CETF01 (sample SAMEA2622331, study PRJEB7988) | marine metagenome | biome: marine biome (ENVO:00000447); feature: surface water layer (ENVO:00002042); material: "saline water (ENVO:00002010), including plankton (ENVO:xxxxxxxx)" | depth 5 m | reverse complement strand
AATGCTATGGTAGGTTGGGTAAAGAGAGCACAGAAAGCAGGAGTCAACTGGCTTCCTGAAGGGGTGTCACCTAATGACTATCGTACACTGTTTATGCAAGCTGAAGTAAAAGGTAACACTGCATTCGATAGACGTATGAAAGAGATACGTGATATTGAGATGAGACGTATGGGTGTCAAGAGTGCAGCCGTACAAACAATGGAAGACTTAGGAAGACAAGCTTCTGAGTATGTGTTCCAAAAGACTCACATACCTACACGTCTAGGTGATCCAAGTAATGCTCTACTTAACATTGGTTTTCAGTCTGCCTTTGGTTTCTTGAACGTATCTCAAGCTTTTGTACAAGGTTCTCACGCTGCTACAATCATGGCTATTTCTCCGAAGCATGGTTTTCGTGGATCAAGTATGGCTTTGACTATGCGTAGTCTGTATCACAAGTCTCCTGAAGTAGTAGACTTAGGTGTTCAACGTCTATCTAAGTACTACAACATGCCAGAAGATGAGATAAAAGAGATCATAGAATATGTTCGTACATCTGGACGTGAAGTAGTTGATGCTGAAGCAATCGAACAAGGCACTGGTGTATCATATGGTATCTCTGGTTTCCAAGGAGAAAGCTACAAACCATCACTGTTACGTAAAGCTTGGCTATCTACAAAGAAAACTGCACGTCAAGGTATGGACTTAGGTTTGATACCTTTCAACCAAGGTGAACGATTAGGAAGACTTACTGGTACGTACACTGCTATACTAGAGTTTAAGGCTAAGAATCCTGGAGTATCTATCCTAAGTGATCGTGCTCGTATGTGGATTAGTAGACGTGATCAAGATTTAACATTCAACATGACTGCAGTAGGCAGACCTCAGATTCAAAGTGGTCTAATGCGAGTTCCTACACAGTGGTTATCTCATACATTCAGAGCTATGGAATCTGTGTTTGTAGGACGTAACTTTACTAAAGCAGAACGAGTACGAATGTTTGGAATGTTGATGCCTTTCTATGGTACTGCAGGTTTCGGTCTTACTCATGCAGCCGACTCTCTAGCAGACTACTTCGGTATAGAGGTTAACAGTAATACGTTTACATTCTTGAAGTATGGTGTGATTGATGGGCTTACTGACTACCTCATGGAAGACACAGACGGTAGAGTTGGTACAGGATTAGCAGGTAGACTAGCTCCTGCAGGTGCTGTTGTAGAGACATATCGTAAGATCAAAGAAGGTCAGTTCATTGAAGTTATAGGTGGCCCTTCAGGTGATATTACAGGTGGTATCGTAGACGCATTCATGGAAGCATACTCATCTCTAAGAGATAATCGTGGAACTATGCTAAGTGATGATGTCATTAAGATTCTAAGACAGCCATCAGGTCTAGATAACATTGCTAAAGCTTACGGTATCTTTAATAACGGTATTTATCGTAGTAAGAATGGTATAACAATTCCAGGAGAAATGGGTACAACAGAAGGTATCTTACAGTTACTTGGTATAGGTAGCTTGAAACAGGCTGAGTGGTATGATACTCGAAGAACTATGTTCACAAGTAACAAGAAACTAACTAAGTTCCGTAAAGAAATAAACAGTGAAGCTAACTACGCTTTTGATTTACTACAAGGTGACACTGCAGATAAAGAGAAAGCATTCAAGTTGTTTAATGAATTGAAGGTAAAGATTGACATGAGTGGGTTTTCTCCTGAGATTCAGACATCTTTAAGAAAAAGTATGAATCGTAGACTCGATGATCAGTTCTTTAATGTATACGAAAATCTACTAAGATCAGATCAAGACGCTGAAGCAGAACGCCTCAGATCAGTACTAGGAAGGTAAAGGAATGGCAGATATATTCGCACCTAAAACATCTTTTAATATCGGGTATGAGCGTGTAGTCTCTCAACCTGTAGAAGATAAAAGAGGTGAGACGCAAGCTAAGTTTCAGGCTATGGCTAATCAAGTCCAAGCTTCAGCTATACGAGCACAGACTCAGGTTGAACGTGCCAAGATGGGTGCAGAAAATGCAATGATTCAAGGCTACGGAAACCTAGCTATATCTGCATTGAAGTTTGGTGCAGGTTATGGACGCCAATATCAGAAGGGTGTGATTTCTGGTGCTGCAGGTGAATGGCTTGATTCAATGGTAAAGGCCCAAGACTTACGTGATCAAGGTCAAGTAAACGAAGCTAGTATGTTCGAAAGAAAATCTACTAGAGCAGCCGTAGGTGCAGGTGTTGATTTAGATAAGTATAAGACAGAGTATGAGGCTATCACTGGCAGACCTATGGAGTATGTAGGTCAAACTCGTGAGCAACAAGTATTCGAGATGATGAAGAGTGATAAGAACTACCAAATGGCATATCTAGCTGCTCAAGGTACTCTTGGACCTAATGCTTCAGAAGAACAATTAACTTCAGCCGCTTTAGCTTCAATACAAAAACAAGCTATCGCAACTAACACTCTAGCTCTTGTTGGTGCAGGTAATCAACTTGATTGGGAAACTCAAGTAAAAGGCGCATACAACACAACTCTAGATCAATTTGATCAGGGTATTGTAGCAGGGTTAATTAGCAGGACTCAAAAAGGTCAACCTATAACTCCAGGAGAGATAGATACTGTTCTTTTACAACATAACCTTATGTCTCAGAAGTTGATAAAACCTGCTTATGTTTCAGATGAACAATGGAACTCAGTAAAACAGAGACTAGATTTACAGAAAGAGTTCTTGACTACACTGAAAGCTGCTCGTGATCCTGATAATCTGTTAACTGACATTGTTTCTCAAATGATGCAGAGCGCAGAGTCACCTGAAGATGCTATGGCTGTAGCAGCCGCCTCTGATCCAAGTAATCTAGCAGCTACTCTAGGTGTCAATATACCAGAAGTTATGAATAAAGTATCTTCAACTGCATTTACAGATAATAACTTCAAGAACAGAGGTAAGATACTAAATGATTTACAGGAAGTAGATGTAACTCAGCCTGTCAGTGGTAACTCTACTTTCACAATAGATACTGCTCCATCATTTCTAAAAGATCACGTCAATGATGATCCTAAAGCTATGCAAAGAAATGTAGAAGCAGGGTTAGAGATGATTAAGAATCTAAAACCTATGGAACTTCAGGGTGAAGGTGCTATAAAACAGTTCTACAATGCAACAATGTCTATGGCTGCAGGTATGTTGTCAGATAAACAATTCTACTCTTCAGCTACAATGTCTAAAGTATTCAACAATCCTAACTTAGAACAGGCTTTAGGTATGGTTGCTGCAGTAGATCGTGAAGCTGCAGATGAAATACGTATATCTTTACGTAGTGTTGCTAACTTACAAAGAAGAGCATTGCAAGCTAACCTACAAAGTATGGAGAGTGCTTTAGTTGGTGCAGTATGGGATGAGCAAGATCAAACCTACTACATAACTGGTGATCAAGGTAAGTTTTTAAACAGACCTAACTCTACAATCTCTGGAGAAATGACAGATAAAGGTTTTAAAATATCAGATACTAGTGTGACATTTCCTGAAGGTTACAAAGAAGCTATAGATAGACGTAAATCTCTTACAATACTTGATCGTGCTATAAATAATTTATCTGTACAAGGTGTAGAAGAAGAGACTACAACAACACAAACTCAGTCCGTAGAAGGTATAACTTATAAACTTCCTGAAGATGTACAAGCAGATACTGAGTTTTTAAATGAAGTTGCTAGGGTAGCAAACGAGGTTGGAGTTCTTCCTGATCAACTATTAGCAGTAATAGACTTTGAAACAATAGGGTCTTTCTCTCCTAGTGAAAAGAGTGGGACGTCAAGTGGTACAGGTCTGATTCAATTCTTAGAAAGAACAGCCAAAGGTTTAGGAACCACTACTTCTGAACTATCTCAAATGAGTCGTGCTGATCAAATGGAATACGTAGGAAAGTACTTAAATAGGTACGAAGGTGATATAAAGAATACAGGTGATCTTTATATGGCGGTACATTGGCCTAATGGTATAGGTCAGTCTGATGATTATGTTCTTTACAGAAAAGGCTCTAAAGCATACAGAGCTAACTCAAGTTTAGATACTTCAAAAGATGGTACGGTTACTAGAGGAGAAGCATTAGTAAGACTTAGAGATGTAACCTCTGCTAAGTTTACTGACGTACAACAAGTGGCTGAGTCTGCTATAAATAACTCTACTGTTCAGCCACAACCTAGACCTGCACCTATAACTGAAAGTTTAATTCCTGAACCTAGACCTGAACTTGCAAACGCAACTCAAGCTCCTTGGTACACGGAAGAAGTAGGAGAGAAGTTCGCTAAGTCAATTAAAGACTCAACAGGACAAACTCTTAACTTATCTGATATACTATACTTTGCTACAGAGGAAGAGGCTCAAGCGGCTGTGGACTCTGGAAGATTACAATCAGGAGAGTTTGTTATCATAGGAACAAAGTACGTTGAGGTAGAATAACATGGGTTTTAAAACTATAACTTCTGTAGAGCTACCTTCAGCCGAAACATCTAAAGCTACATTTAAGAGTATATTTGATATAGGCTCAGATGTTGTAGAAACTGTAGGTGGTGCTGTTAGTTCAGGTGTTGATAAGATGCAAGGACTAGGTGAGAAAGCACTCGAAGGTGTGAAGGTTGCTTCATCTACACCAGTTAGAACTATGTTAAAAGATATATTTGTTCCTAACTTTTTAGTAGGGGATATAACTGAGTCTAGTTTTAGTCCTGAATCTTTAGATATTCTTAAACAAGCTGCAATAGATAAAGGTATAAAACCCGGGCAAAGAGTTAAACTTGATTATGAAGACTACAACAAGTACGGTGCTAAACTTTCTGCTAAATTTGTAAGTGGTACAAACAAAGACACCAGAGACTTAAAAGATAAACTGATAAATATCACACCTGCAGACGAAGTTAAGATGACTCTTGGTGAGGTCATGGTAGAAGCAGACGCAGACGGCAATCTAGTAACAGTAGATCAGTACGACTTTAACAACTGGGCCTACTACGGCAAAGGTAAACAGAAAAATGGTAAGTATTTATCCTATTCTGCAGATGAGTTTGAGAAGTCAGGGTTAACTTTCTTTGAAGCATTGAATGACACAATAAAGAACAGTCCATCTGATTATCAAATGGTTAGGAATCTTGCATTCTTGTTTGGTAGTAGAGATTACGAAGGAACAGAAAGAGACACAGGCCGACAGGTCAGATTACAATTAGGTAAACTAGGAGCATAGAATGAGTTTTAGGTTAAGTCAAAGGTCATTGGATAGACTCGAAGGAGTACATCCAGATATGACTGCAGTAGTTGAGAGAGCTATAAAACTTTCTAAGGTAGACTTCGGAGTGACGCAAGGAGTCAGAACTTTAGAAGAGCAGAAAGCTAACGTAGCTGCAGGAAGATCACAAACTATGAGGTCTAAACACCTACTACAAGACGATGGATTCAGTCATGCTGTAGACGTAGTAGCGTATGTAGGTCCAGATGTATCATGGGAACTGAACTTGTATGATGACATCTGTGATGCTTTCAAAGAAGCAGCTATAGAAGTAGGTTGCAGTATAAAGTGGGGAGCAGCTTGGAGTGAAGGTGACATAAGAACCTATCCAGGAACCTCAGAAGATGCTATGATGGCATACATAGACCTAAGACGTTCTCAATCCAGAAGACCCTTCATTGATGCCCCACATTTCGAGAAAATGTAATGGAGATGTTAGAGTTCATAGCCCAGTGGTTAGCTACACCTCTTGCTTTTGTAGTATGGTTTCTATTTATGAAGTCAACAAAGAACGAGAGAGACATTGCAGTATTACAAGCACAGTATGAATCTAACAGACTAGCCTACGACAGAGAGATGAAAGAACTGAAAGAAACTGTTAAGGCAATCTTTAACAAACTAGACAATATAGAGCAAGCATTAAGAGATAAGTAATGGACCCAGTAAGTTGTGTTATGATGGCATCAGGTGCTTTCAAAGCATTGAAGGGTGCAATTGGTGCAGGTAAAGACTTGCAGGAAATGACAGGACAGCTTGCTACTTGGGGTAAAGCTTTCTCTGACTTTACTAACTTAGAGGAGCGTCAAAAGAATCCCCCTTGGTGGCAGAAAACTTTTAAAGGCAGTGATGAAGAAACTGCTATAGAAATATTTGCTCAAAAGAAAAAGATGGAACACATGAGACAAGAGATAAAAGATCACATCTCTTGGAATTATGGTCCTGCAGCATGGAAAGAAGTCCTTGCTATAGAGGCTCAAATGCGTAAGCGTAGAAAAGAAGAACTCTATAGAAAACAAGAGATGATTGATAACGCTATTAACTTTACTATAGGTTTTTTAGCTTTTGCTACAGGTGCTATAATACTAATAGCTATCTTTTATTATATAGGAAAAGTACAAGGCAGGTGGTGAGGTTAGTAGAGGTAAACTATAAGTGGATAGTTTATGATGTCGATAACAAAGTTATAATTATTACAAGAAATAAAAATATTGCTATAAGATATGCGAGGAAGAATGGCACATACGGTGATTGATGATTGGAAAATTATACCAAGGCTGATGATGTTAGCTGTAACTATACTAACATATCAAGCTGTACATTGGTATATGGCTTTACCTGATCCAACAATACAACAGTCAGGTCTGGTATCTGTGTGCATGGGAGCTTTAACTGGCTGTTTTGGAATCTGGATGGGTAAAGAGTCAAGAACTACTGTGACTCCAACAAGGGTGATACATGAAGAATCTTATAGCAAGTCTGATTCTAGGTAGCCTACTAGCAGGTTGCGTATTGAATCCAATGAACCTACTTGGTGGTGGGAGTGGGCCTAGTGTCAATGCAAATACACAGGCAGGTAAAACAAACTCACAGACTCTAGGTAATTCTACAAACACAGACCAAGAGATTAGCCTACAGAATCTTGAAGGGAACTTAAATCAAAGTAACGATAAGAATAAAGTAAGTACTGATAGTGTGGAGAATATAAATATAAATGAGATTCCACCTTGGGTATTGATACTTCTAGTACTAGGTTGGCTAGCACCTAGTCCACATGAAATGGGACGTGGTTTACTTACTCTTATTGCAACAATAAGGAGAAAGAAAGATGGCAGCGCGGCTTAAAAAGTCAAAGATGAAATGCAATAAGCCCAAAGCTACGCCTAATCATCCTAGTAAATCACACGTAGTAAAGGCATGTTCAAATGGAAAAGAAAAGGTTATCAGGTTTGGTCAAAAAGGTGTCAGAGGAAGTCCTAAAGGTTCAGCTAGGAATAAAGCTTTTCGTGCAAGACATGCTAAGAATATTAAAAAGGGAAAAATGAGTGCAGCATATTGGGCTGCTAAAGTAAAATGGTAAAGGATATAAAATGAAAACAACTACAATGGCTGCAGTTATAACAATATGGATGTGTTTAATTGCATACTTAGTACTAACGACTCCAGTTTTATAATGTGGTTAGCTATAGTAATGTTCTGTGTGTCACCTACCAATTCAACAACGTGTACTCTGACAGTCAACAATGAAAACTTATACAGAACTATAGAAGAATGTCGTATAGAGATGCGTAGTATGGTAGATATGTTTACTTCAAGAGGTGTCTTTTCACAAGGCACTTGTGTAGAAATAGGAGTTTCAACATGAATAAAATAAAATGGATATTGAGATATTTAAAAAGAATAGGTTGTGCAATATTAAATAAAAATTGTGGACCTGACTGTAATTGTAAGGCTTAGTCATGGCGAGTCCTACACCTACAAAACCTGCTCTGTGGGCTAGAGCCAAGAGAGAAGCTAAGAAGAAGTTCAAGGTATATCCTTCAGCATACGCAAATGCTTGGGCTGCTAAGTGGTACAAGTCTAAAGGCGGTGGATGGAGAGGCAAGGACAACAGAGTAAAGAAGAGGAAGACGTAATGCCTTATTCAAAGTACTCACCTAAACAAAAGAAACTGGCTGCAGTAGCACCCCCTAGAAATAAAATTACTTCGGCTGACATGAAAAAACTTAGAGCATCTAAGAAGAAAAAGAAGAAGAAGTGATATGGCTAAAGGTGGTTTAGGTAAATGGTTCAAAGAGGATTGGCGTGATGTCAAGACAGGAAAAAAGTGTGGAAGGTCAGGGAAGAAAGATAAGCGCAGAGGCTACCCTGCGTGTAGACCTAAAGCAGTTGCAGGAAAAATATCAAAGAGTGAAGCCAGAAAGAAAACAGGACCAAAAAGAGTCAAGTGGTCAGTAACCGCCTCTGGTAAGAAAAGAAAAAAGAAATAAAATAAACCCCCTTGGATTTCTCCTTGGGGGTTTTTTCTTACTTGTGTGTCTGAGTCCATCTCTTGCGTAGTCTATTGAGATACCAGATAGCTTTGTCTATATCCTCTAAACCATTCTTGTACTCGCAACGCCAGAGGTACTTGAGGACATTGGCAGCGTGTGGTGCTATACTACCAGACATATTCTCAGTCATAGCTTCGATAGCTTGTATACATTCTATCCCACTATGGTTGTAGTGGACAGGGTTGTTGACTTGATCTGGACCAATCTCAATACACTCACCACAAACACCATCATCATCCAACACCCTCTCACATATTTCACAGTTAGCCATAGGCTCTCCTCTTTAGGTACTTGATTCTATAATGTTGATACACTATTATCAACGGAACTGCAATACAAAAAAGATATACATTTATTTCTTCGTATGTAATCCCCATCATCTTAGCTGACCACAACAGAAATAAAACACAAGCATCAAAGACTGAATCTATCCAGTATATACCGCTGTTTCCCATCAAGTTCTCCTACGCTGATATGTCTACAATCTCACATGACTCGCCAGTACATGCGAATGTTTGACTAGACTTAGTTGTATCCTCTGACTCATACTCTGATAGCTTAGTCCAATCAATACTCTTGGGCATCGTCTTCATAAGTTCTTTGTATTCATCTTTACTGCACTCTTGATAAGGTGCTTGCTGATAGATGTGATCATCGTATGGTAAGAAACTTACACCAGACATCTCATCAAAGTGCTCGTATACAAATGAACCTACCTCAAACCACTCATCCTTCTTGACGTTGATTGTAACGCTAGGTTTGTGCTCACACCAATGACGTTGATACATCAACCACGTTTCTAGTTGATCGATAGCTGACAAGTCAGATGTTACTACGGCATTGTTTGGAGCTTGTACTGGAAAACTAAACACCGTAGTCTGATCTGGTTTGTAAACACATGGCTCACTTGGTATACCTTGATCCTTCATAAACTGAGTGAGAGGGTCTTTGTTGTCACCTCTTACTGTTCGGATATAGTAAGGACTATACCTAGCATGGATGCCAGAAGAAGAGTCAACAAGTTGGGAGACAGTTCCGCTAGGCTTATTGCAACTTATAGCTGCACTACAGTTAACGCCAAGACGTTCAGCCCACTCAGCATTAGTAACTACAGCAACCTCACGAAGTCTTTCTAGTGTCTTGTCTAATCCTTTGTTCTTTGTAGTCATAAGTGGATTGTCTTGGACACCAGTTAATGACACACCAAGCAGTCGTTCTTCTTCTGTATTCCTCTGCCACACTTTTCGCAAGTAAGGGAAGTTGGTGTATGTGGATTGTATAGTTCCCAGTATTGTTGCCAAACGGACTTTTCGCTCCAGATCACCCACACTATCCGTAGCCCTGACAACAACTTCTGTAAGATTGCAGAACTGATACGGCCTAAGAATAATCTCACTACAGGGATTAGTTCCGAAGTCGTAGTTAGGATCACGTCTGCCATTCTTTGCAGCTTGATTCTTACTTGCTTGCCTATTGAATACACCTCTCTCTCCACTTCCTGATTCTACTAATGCCATCCACTCACGCATGAATGAAAGACTATCTGGTTTTTCTACGTATGCTACACTGTTGTTAGCTAAGTATCTGTGAGCAGGAAACTCTCCTGACTTAGCGTGTCGCATCTTATCATCTGATAGGTTAGACAGACTGATCATAGCACTACGTCTAACACCACCTACTACAACTACCTCACCTATCTTACACATGATGTCGTGTGCTTCGATGCTTGATAGCTTACGTCCTTGCGCTTCTTTGAATACATGAACTACAAAGTTAAACAAGTCTACCAGAGGAGCAGGTCCACTAGCACGTCCACCAAACGTTTTTAATCTAGCACCTGCAGGTCTGATCCTACTAACATTCCACTTAGGAATCTCACCACTATAGAGAAGAGCAATAACTTGTCGAAGAGCTTTAGCCCACCCTTCCTTACTGTCCTTTACCACAATGGTAGTATCACTCTCGAAGAGTTCTGGTATCTCTGGGAGCTTAGAAACAAACTGCCTCTCGACACTGAACCCAACCCCAGTGCCACAGAGCAAAATGAACATAGCTTCATCGAAGGACTTTGGATCATCTACAGGTAGGTAACTACAGTTATATCCTGCAGTATTATCTCTTTCTAAAGCTGGACCTGCAGTCATCATGGCTCTCATAGAAGGCATAACTTCTAGAGATAGTATTGCTTCTCTTAGTTCGTTGTATATCTTATGATCGATGTCATAACCAACAACGTTACCCATGTAGCGGTCTACTGTCTCTGACCAAGACTCACGTCTCCCCTCGTCCTCAAGCCAACGAGCATACCTTGAAGTATGTATAAAAGCTTGGTAGTCAGTTGGCAAGTAATTGTTCATCTTTCGTCACCATCCCCTTGTATAGTTCCACGTTCTTTACGTCCATATAGTTTCTCTAGATTCTTCATAGCTACATCATGTAACTGTATATTTAAATCTTTAGACAACATAGCCGCATACCACAAGACATCTCCTAGCTCAGATTCAATAGCGTTCTTATCTAGATTATCATCTCGTAACATCTTCTTTACTTTGTTTGCTACCTCACCTGCTTCACCTGCTAGTCCAAGTGCAGGGTAAAGTATCTTGTGATTGTGTTTGTACATTGCAGTCTTAGCTGCAGCACTCTGATACTGAGCAAGACTTATCATGTCTTTGTAAACTTCTTTGTAGTATTCCCAGGATTCATTGATCATATTCTAACTCCTCTTCTAGTATATCCAATGGCATGTCCTTGAAGAAGTAATCCCCCAAGTCTATGTCTCCTCTTTCAATCAACAACTCAAGAACAACGTTCTCTGTTATATCATTCTGTTCTAATAACTGTGCTAGTCCATAACTTTCTATTAGTAAATCTAATTGACCCTGATAATCAAACATCCCTTCCCCCATAGAGTTTACGGATGGTGTTCAATGAAATAAACTCAGGTTCATACACACCATTCTCTAGTTCACGTTTGACTACGACACCCTTCCACCATTCATTATTCGATTGACCTGCCCAAGATTCTTCTGCACCTTTGAAGCACCCTGCGACAAGCCCGATAATTGAATTAGGATGTGCAGAATCTTTGAAATACATACTACGTTTATGACTGTGACCACAAGTAGAACTGTGATTCCTGTTTTGTAGTAAGGTGTAAGCATGATGAACACCAGAGATAGGTGTGCCATAATTACCTGCACCAAAGAAATGAGCATAAGATACGCCATCGTAATCAGCGATACTGGGGGCTGAATTGCGGTACTCATGGTATTCATCGAACCATTGCTTCGTTTGAAGATGGCTGAAGGAAATCCCGTACTTTTCTCCCTGAAGTCTTGGATCATGGGCGATAGCTTTCTTGATTCTGTTCTCATGGTTTCCCTCGAACCCTATCCAGTATGGACGCTTTCTCTTGTGATGTCTGAATCTCCAACGTAGTCTCTCCTGTGAATCGTTGTAGTGGTTGATGTCACGTTCATAACCTTGAGACACTATTGCTTGAGGATACTTTGTATCAAAGCTATTCAAGCTACGCATGTCAGCACCATCACCTAAGTCTACAACATAGTCTGGTTTCAAGTCGTAGATAAACGCACCTAGCCAATCGAATCTTTCATTGCTTGTATCAGGATCAGCGTGAGCGCATGTATAAACTAATACTGTTTTTCTTTTTCTAAGCATCATATAAATCGCTGTTCTCTATAACAACACCTTCTATAGTTCTATTAACTCTATTAGATTCTTCGTAAGCTTCATCAAATGTACTGTATAACATTTCTGTTTCTTCTACCTTACCATTAAACTCAGATAAATAAACAACACAGACAGGGTGGTCTCCTGTAGTATTATCTATTAACTCAGGATACTCAAATGGTTCTCGTATAACTTTATGTAAAGTAAGCTTCATCTCTTTGGTTCCTTTAGCCATGCTTCAGGTATATACCTGTCAGCGTATTTAAAATCATACTTGTTACACCACATACCATATGTTGTTTTACTTCCTTTGTAAAGCTTTGATTTACTATTTGTAAACACAAACCTTATGTCTAACTCAGGGTATTGATCACGAACTGCTAGGTGTTTAGCGCGATCAGGAGATATAAACCTTCCTTTAGTCTCAATAATTATGCCGTTGTCTAATACAAAGTCAGGAGTGTAGGTCTTAGTCTTAGGGTCTACCCACTTGATCTTCATCTCTTCGTATGTAAAACCTATCCCTCTTTTGTTTAAGAACTTTGCAGTGTCTTGTTCTAGTCCTGATCTGTAACCTGCCCTCAGTGCTCTCTGTCTTACTTTAAGTTTCATTACATCGGAACCTCTGGTACTTTCGGTTCTGACTTAACGTCTACTAGAAAAACAGGACCGTAGCTGTAGATAAACTTTCGTGCTTCAGGCCAACACTTCTTCTTGAACTCACAGTAACTACACATGACAGGTAACTTGGTGTTAGGACTTGTCTTAGATTGAGGTACTTGTGCTTGACGTGCTACAGTTAACTCACCGCCTACAAGCTCTTTAGCCTCAAGCATCTCCTCTTCTTTTGTCTTTAGTTCCTCAGTAAAGTCATAAACATCAAGACATACGTGACCATTCTGTTTATCTATAGCTAGGAAACCCCCTTGCTTTTTGTTAGTAACCTTATCATCATCTTTACCTGCATAGACGTAACTACTTAACTGACTGATGTACCCAAAAGGATCATCGTCACGCAATGCACCTTCCTTGAACTTCTTGAAAGCATATGGACTACAAGACTTGACATCAACAGTCATGCCATCAATGACTGCATCACGATGTCCTTTGATACCATGCACGTCTAGTCTGTCCTGTTTTCCTCTCACATCATGCCCTGCAGCTATAGCTAGACTCAACGCAAGCTCTTCTATCATGTCACCATAAAAGAACTTTAGTAATGCGTTATACTCTAAAGGTATAGCCTCTTTAGGTGTGTTTACTTTGTACCATAGTTTTCTTTTACATGGTGTTCCAATAGAAGATAGAGACAAGTAGCCTCGTGATTCTTGCGGTTTACTGAATCGGCTGTTAGCTATCAGAGAAATGTTGCGGCCTAGAATAGAACCTTGTATTCCAGACCACCCACCTTCACCCTTGATAACCTCTTGCATGTCAGCAATTAGTGTATCAATGGTTTTCATTTAGAATCCTACTGCTTCGTTCTCTTTGACGTACTCTTCAAGTTCAAGAACTTTGACACCGACTAAACTTGTACGGCTGTACTGTTGACCATCACTGCCAGTAAACGTAGTGACTAGGTTGGTACACTCAGCAAGAGTTCCGTTACCGATTACACCCATGTCCTCAGTCCAAGGATTACCGTCCTTATCTGTAACCTTTGGTGCTCCACCTGCTTGTGGAATCTCAGTACCATCCTTCTTTGTAACTTTGTGTGGACGTACAAACTTTACTACAATCTCACCATCAATCATACGACTTTGGTTAGGTTGCTTCTGAGAACCTGCATCTTTCAGATACTTCATACCCTCTTTATCTAGGATTTGATTGACAGTGTATGCACCATCAGACTTCTCGTATGCTCCACCGTATCCTGTTAGATCACGGTTCTCTTCGTTGAGTCGAGGCCATTCGATTTGACCTACAGTTTTTACTTCTTTGTATATTGTTTTAGGCATGGTTATCCTTCCTTTTCTTAGAGCCATACTTATATGTTACTATATAATTTTATTCGTGTCAAGTGTTAATGTGTATCTTTCCAAGATTTTCCTATCGAAGATTCACCTTCTAGTGGACACATGATTCCTAGATGTAAACCTGCCCACTTGATTGCGTCACGTTGTATCTCTCCTAATCTTTCAGCAACATCCAACGCACCTCTCACTTGTGTTTGCCATTCATCATGCACCCATGTACATATCTTGTAGTCTATCTTCTCTCTGTCTGCTATCTCTCTCCATCGTCTTGTTGCATACTTCATCACCAAGGTTTCACCGTTCTGTAACATACCTGCTAGTGTCTTGTGTTGATTAGGTACAAATACTTTACGTCCATCGTATGCTTTGAAGTAACCACGTTCAGCTATGTCTGGTATGACTACACCCCTCAGTCTAGACAAACCTTCAATGCTAGTCGTAAAGTTATGGACTGCCCTGTTAGCTTCTCTCACATTGGTCTTTAGTATTTGAGCAATCTTTTGTGTACCTGCACCAAGTAAGAACGCATAGATAAAAGTCTTAGCCATGTCTCTCGTGATATGTTTCAGACCCAATGCCTTACGGTTGAGGTTATGTATGTCCGTTCCCTCTTCTTTCTTTCCTTCGATAATCGCCTTAACGTATTGCTTACTCTCCATGATGTCAGCCAGTATCCGAAGTTGGATTCCTGCAGCATCCGTACCCACAAGATAGCAACCGTCAGGGGTTGTCCATAAATCTCTGAAGTCTCCATCATAATCTTTCTTTACTCTTTCTACTGCACTATTTGGATCACCATGAAATACACTTGGTATATTACCCATGTTAGGATGTCTGTGTGCCATACGTCCTGTCCATGAACCAATGTGTAAAAACTGTCCGTGTATACAACTGTCATTACTATCTGAGAAAGCCTGTATCCACTCAGCAAGTGTGCTTCTTCTTCCTTCCAATGTTAACCATTCAGCTAGAGCTTGAGCACCTTGAGGGGCGTCCTCTGGCAGTGTCTTGAGGTTCTCCTCAGATACAGTCCAACCATAGTATCCGTAGTGTTCTAGCTTCTCTTTGTTATCTTCACGTATAGCTTTGATGTGTCCTTTAGTTTTTTCTACTGGTTTCCACCCTGCTTCCCATAGTCTTTCTACTCTGTGCTTTGTCGATCCAGGATTGAACGCTACGTAGTCATAACACTCTAGCATATCGTCTTCTATCTTAGTCTCAGGAAACTCTTCGAGTGCTTTCTCTACGTTCTTGAATAGACCACCATCCTCTTTGACCCTGTACTTGATAGTCTTTATTAACTCTAGTCTTGGTGGAAATGCTTGATGTATTCTCTCCTCTAGTTCTTGTAGTCTCTTCGTTATATCTAAGTGTAACTTGTTTGCGACATCTATATTAAACTCGAAGCCACCATCGTGCATCTCTTGGCATATGATTGCTACATCATGTTCTAGTCTCATTGCCTGTGACCATGCCTGTGACATAATGTGTGGTGCGAAGTGATTGAATAGTTTCTCTGTTACCTCTACATCTCTATGACAATAGTCTAACATCTCTTGAGTTAGGCCACCCTGAAAGTCACTGAAGTTATCTTTAGGGTAGCCTAGTTTTTCTCCCCATGTAGCCAACTTGTGTGATCCAATACCGAAGTCTATGAGCATAGAAACAACTAGTGTATCTACAATCTTAGACATATCGATCACGTTACCTAAGTGTCTGTTGATTACTGGTGCGTCAAAGTTAATGAAGTTATGCCCCACCCATCTCGTTACTTTCTTAGCGTAGTCCTTGAATCTAGTGCGCTCTGCCTGATCCTCGTGTAAGTTATGGAACTCGTGTACCTTACCTGTGTCTTTTTCTTTAACACAAATACACCACAACTTATCTGCGTTTAGATCGTTTGTTTCTATGTCTGCGAATACTATCATCAAGTTTCCCTATCCAGTGTGTAACATCGTCAAACGGATTAGCTCCATCTGCCTCTATCCTCTGAGAGTTTAAAGGTTGCTTCGTTGAAGATGAGCTTTCCTGCGAACCCTGTCTTTCCTGCAGGTCTGTTCTTGACGAGTAAGAGCTTTGTCGTGTTTCTTTCATCACGATCCTCTGCCATCTTATCACGTTCTAGTTTCACTACAACAGATGCACGTTTCGCAATGGTTCTGCAATCTCGTACCTGTCCATCATCATTCTCATGGGCGATGGTTACGATACCCACATTAAGTTCTGAGGCTAGTCGAGATAGCTGCACTGATAAACCAGACAACCATTTCTCTACTGTCTCATCACCTTTACGTGAGTAAGCTAGGTCTTGTATCGGTTCAAAGAATACATAGCTTACACCACAAGCTTCCCTAAAGTATCTTATCTTTTCTAAGATGTCCATAGGGTCTTCGTCAACAGCAATCTGAAACTGGTATAGTCTCTCATCTTTGGTTAGATCAATGATCGATTGCTTGACCTCTTCTTCCATGTCGTGTTCTTGTATTAAATCTTTACGTGTCAAGTTCATGTTTAGATCATAAGAAACTAAGCCTAACACACTTCTTTTTTCTGTCTCTTCGAGATGACATATCGCAATGGATATATCCTTGTGCTCAGTCAGTACGTGATGTTCCAAGTACCGCATGAACTCAGTCTTACCTATACCTTCGGGAGCTTGAAACACAGTGAAGTGTCCTTGCATTAGACCCAAGGCTACATCATCGAAGGACTCAATCCCTGTTGATACATAGATAGCATCGTCTTGTTTCTCGAACAACTCAAGGAACTGTTCTGGTGTACTACGAATGTTATCTGGTGTGTACCTCTTCGCATTATAGAATGCTGCAGCGTAACTTGGTTTAGCATTGCCCTCAAGAAACTCGTTAGCATCTTTGTACTTGTCGTGTATAATCTGATAAGTCTTCTTCGGGAAGAGTGCTCCTATCTTAGTAGCCAATGCCCTACCTGCCTCATCGTTATCTACTGACAACACAATCCTGTCGAAGCTATCAATCCACTCCTTTGATTTACCTTGCCATAGTTTCTGATTAGGTGTTGCACTTGGTACAGACACACAAGGATATTTCTTGTCGAGCATTTGGAAAGCAGACATAGCATCTAGCTCACCTTCGCATACGACTACAGACCTTGATGAACCTGCATTGAACTTGTCCATGCCGAAGAGTTCATCAGTCTTGAAGCCTTTGTCTGTCTTGAAACTCTTCTCCTTTGTGTTACGTACCTTCCTGAATCCTGATGGATATTTGTACACCTGATTGAAACCAAATGTTTGCACCCCGAAGAACTCCATGACATCTTTACGTACACCACGATACGTAACGTAGTCACCAAGTCCTTCTATCTCTGTAGTCTTTAGTGTTCTTGTTATCTCTTCCAATGGATACTTATCCTTTGCCCATGACTTCAAGTTCATTCCCTTCATTGGATATGTTCTCTCACAACTATGACAGAACCCTGTCTTCTTCTCAGAATTAAAAGCAAAGGCATCTGAACTATCACACTCAACATGAGGGCATGGCTTGTGTGTTATCTCTATTACTCTCATCATATACAATCCCTTATTAGAACATAGGGTTCATCAGGTTGAACTTCTCATACCATGACAAACCTTCCAATGCTAACCACATACCTACAGGTGCGCCTAATATTAATATTACACAAACTAGAAATGCCCACCCTAATCCTTTTGTTGTACAATAGTTTTCTGTCATCTATTAAAACCTCTGCTTGTTTGTTCTATCTGTGCGGATGTTTCCTCATCCCAACCATCTTGAATTGACTTACAACTTTCTTTTGGACAGTCTGTGTATTTAGTCGCATTAAAATATTCTTTACAGATGGGACACTCTATTTCTCTATATCTTCTCATTCTGTATAATCTCTCAACGCTAACCAGGATTTAGGGTAAAGAGTACTCATGTCCATACTAATTGAGTTAGCAACTAGACGTGTCTCCTCTTGTGCGTCCTCACTCTGTCGTAGTCTGCACATATCTGACCAAGCATCCAAGCTACCAGACCAGTACCACTCTGTCATTGTACTCTGAGGTAATACCATACGTGCTTGCTCTGGTGCTACACCATCCTCTAACAACTTTTTATAAGTTTTCACACACCACATTTCATGTTTAGCTAGAGCACTAATACCTTTGTTTGATATTTCTACAACACCTCGACTGCCTTGTTTCTTATCATCAGCACGTCCTCTCCATTTTGTGACACTGGTAGATGGGTAAAAAAACTCAGGCTCATCATCTACATACCTACGGCTCACCTCATTCCATCTAAGGAACTTGTGTTTAACTAACTGCCTTGCTACAAACACTGGTGCTCTGACATGGAAGGTTGCAAAGCAATGACCAAAAGGTGACATGTGTTTGTGTCGAGCAAGGTAGGATATTAGTATACTGTCCGACACAGTTAGTGTATTGTCTGCATCCCACTCACTCTTCTTGTTGAAGCTTACACGAGCAGCATTAACTACAGTCAAATCACTACCCATACTATCTATTAAAGTTACATCAATCATTCTTATTACCCTTGAGCCTGTGTTTGAAAAACAAAATCGTATTGATGCCTGTGTTGATAGTAACCATGATAAGTATCCACCATTGCCACCATACTAGTCCCCCTACTTCTAACATTTCTAATCTCCATACTTATATGTTACTACGAAAAACAAACAAAGTAAATACTATTCTTTATGTTTTTCTTTTAAATTAAATAGTGATGCTAATTCACCCTGCACATCGTCTATCTTGAATGCTCTATACAGATCATCTAAACCGTATTGATTATAGACAGTTACATTTATCTCATCCTTACATAAGGTACAGTAGTATCTGTCCATCCTCACATCTTTGAACGTTGCATCTGCTCTGTTACAACAATAACATCTCATGTCTCTCTCCTTTAAGTATATTTGTTTAGAGTATTATTATACTTAAAACAATAATACTTTAAGTATAGATAGGGTATCACAACTAAAATAAATTGTCAAGCCACCTCTTTTAAATTAAATATAAAAGCTTTCTTTATCTCCTTAAACTCCTCTTTTTTTATGTGCATATTGAATATCTCCAAGTGATTACGAGCCTCTCTTATGTTTAGTTTCTTTGTTAGAATCTCGAATTTACCATCATGTTTCTCTGCTATGATCACGTAAGAGTTAGGTAAATCCTGGATTTCCATACCGAATGTAGTTCTGTTGTTCATTGTGTTACCTTTAATACATGTGCTATAAAAATTACTATGAATACAATTACCAATAATCTACCAGTGATTATAGTTTGTTGTGGTGGCATCGGTATCGTCAAGAAAATAATCAATGCCGCTATCCAAAGTAGTACGTCCACTACATAAGCTCCTTTTTAATCGTTACAAGTAAGTCTTAATACTTCCTGTCTCATAAATTGATGGGCTGAGTATGCAGCATTTCCAATCATGTCAACAACCTCAGATGCAGGAAAATATTCAAGAGGTTCCCACGCATGACGTTCAACAAACTCTTCTATCTCATCTTCATCCCAATCAATTGCTTCATCAGGTAATCGTTCAGTCAGAAAGTTTGCGCTCATTTGAATAAACAATCTGTCTCTAGTTGTAGGGTCTTGGTCAAAATCAATCATTATATTAACTCCTCTCTCTTACACTCTTTGTAATACTCGTAGTCACCATCTATGTCGTACTCAAACCTCAAGTCAGAAGGTATGTCTGCGAACCACCATTGATCATCAAAGTCTACCTCGTATCTGTTGTACTTACCGTTATCGAAAAGACCGATAAAGATATACGAGCTATTGTAGAATGAGGCTGATAGTCCTACACCTAACCTCTCCATTGCCGCCTCGTATGCAGCGATAGGTGGACAGTTCTTAGTCTCGAATGTGATATGCAACCACCAGTCTCCTTCCTCTAATTCGGGTGGACTGCACTCAATGCTGTAAGCTTCCGCGTTTGTGCCCCACATTTCTACTGCTTTCTCATACTCCCATGTTCCAATGGGATTAAGATACTCAAGTAAAGTACCATCATCACAGGCATTTTCGATAGCTGTTATGACCTCGATACCACCGCTGATAGTTAAGATATTCTGACATACACTAGACATAATCTTCCTCATCCTTTTGCGTTACATTTGGGAAAGCATGGTACAACTTCCATCGGGTTTTACGTAGCGTTCTTTCTGTATGTGCATAACAATCACCGTTCTCAGTCAGTTCGTTATCCCAATCATAAAGAGCACTCCATAATTCTTTGATTGCACCCTGCTGTTTCATA
>CETF01000285.1_pt1 | contig 20287 bp, 23 predicted proteins | sample 326991 | NCBI WGS metagenome assembly CETF01 (sample SAMEA2622331, study PRJEB7988) | marine metagenome | biome: marine biome (ENVO:00000447); feature: surface water layer (ENVO:00002042); material: "saline water (ENVO:00002010), including plankton (ENVO:xxxxxxxx)" | depth 5 m | reverse complement strand
AATCTGTTGTTCATCTGTAAACCTCATTATTTGTTATTCATATCTATTAGAGTTTCAGTAATAGCTCTAGTATCTTCTTTAATGTCATCTACTTTTTCTTCTAGCTTATCTACTTTACCCTCTGTGTTCAATATAGAATCACGTATCATTTGGTCTTTTAAGTCATACTCCATACGTGAAACCTCTGGTTCTGGTAATTCTTTTGCAAGTTCAATTTCAGCTTGTAATGAGTACCACATACCAATAATCATACCTACAGTCACAAGTATACTGATACCTGTTTCTATTGACAGAGTAAACTTAGTGTCTTTACCTACTTCCATTACTTTTTGCTCCTATACTTTTTTTTTGTACCACGACCATTTCCTTGACGTGTTTTTTTCATATTACGTTTTTTCTTAGGTTTGCTACCCATACCTTTTCTTTTTCCGTACATTTTAATCCCCTATTTCTGAGTGAACTAATACACCGTTTGCATAAAAGTTCTTGTTACTTGTTAATATTGTATATGTCCAATGTTTCTTTGGAAACCCCTCTAATCTATGCACTTGTGCATAATACTTACCGTCTAATATTTTTAATAAGTCATTAGGTTGTATAGCAGCTGAATCTAAATTATAGTTATCTTTAGCTTTATCTGGGTCATCAGATACCATACTACCGTCTTCTTTATATACTGGGTGGTCTTGTGTAAGTATTAATTCTTTTAATTCTTCTCCCTCTGTTTCATCATTAGGGTCTGATAACATAATTTTATACAAGTTATCGTGTAATCTTTTTTCTATTTGTAGTATCTCAACTTCTTCTTCTAGTCCAGTCTCCCAGTTATAAGACATAATCATATCTCCAACATTTAAGTCGTGTATGTTTGCAGTGCCTTCTTTTAAATTTACTGGTATGTTTTCATAAATACATAAACCACCACCTGGTCCACCACCACCACCAACAAAACTAATACTTCCTGTAATATTAGCTCCTACACTATTGTTTGTAAGTGTCAATGTATAATTACCTGTACCGTCTTTATTAGAAGGTGAGTGAGCCCACCTAGTTCTAATAAATCTTGTACCTGAATTATGACTACTAAATAAACTATTACTATTAGCTGATGATGTGCTTATAAACCCACTACCACTATTACTAGTACCAAGAGAGCCTGGGTCTCCACTACTTGAAATAGCTAATGTAAATGTACCAAATGGTCCACCAGTAGTAGATACAGAACAACTTGTTCCACCACTACCATTAGACACGGTCATTTCAGCATCTGAAAGAGAAGTTCCTGTACCTCCTGGGAAACCACTAAGGTTTAAAGTAGTGTTAGAGGTGCTCCAAGATGTACCAGCTAAATCGTGGTCATAACTATAAAACTCAGTCATAGCGTGTGGAGCAGAGCCGTCTGGTCTATCGTCTGCGTCATTTTGAGTATTAATAGTTGCTATAGTACCGTCAGATGCTTCTTTCAAAGATATAGAACCAGAATCTCCTAACTCACTTCTTATATCACTCATTGATATTTGCCCTGATGAAGTTAAAGACATTATTTACCCTGAAGTTTTTTAATTAATCTAATTACATAACCAATCATTTTTTTAACTCTTCTATTTCTTCTTTAAGTTCTTTTATTGCTTCAATTAACAATGGTACAATCTTTTCATACTTAACAGCTTTATACCCAGTGTCTCTTGTTTGTACTACTTCTGGTAATACTTCTTCAATCTCTTGTGCTATAACACCTACGTCGTGTCCTTCGTTACCGTGTATAGTTTTCTTCTCTTCTTTTGTTAATGGTTTCCAATCAAACTCTACACCACTAATCTTAGAAACTTTATCAAGAGCATTATCAAGTGGTTTAATATTTTCTTTTAATCTTTTATCTGATGATGAAAATGCAACAATATCATTACCAGCATCTATTCTACCGTCAGTACCATTAGCTGAAACGTTTACTCCAATCTGGTCACAAGTTACATTATTGAAATCAACAGTTGAACCTGATGTAACATTACCACTATTAGTTGTATAACCAAAAGACAGTATTCTGTCATTAACAGCTGCAGATGTCATAATGTGAGCATCATCATCAGTAAACTCTCCTGAGTCATCTACGCCTGTAACAGTATTACCGTCAAGAACAAAACCTCCTGACATCTGTATACTACCTCCAGTAATCATAGTAGTTCCGTCTGCTGAGAATATAAGACCGTTAGAAGCAGATGAACCTGTTTTCAAAGTTAGTCCACCTAAGAAGTTTGTTAGTCTACCATATTCTGTACCACCGTCTTTTAATATTATGTCAGCTCCGTCTGCGTCAAGAGTTAAATCTCCTGATACATCAATAGTATCTGCATCAACTGAAGCAAATGTAACATCAGAACTTGTAGTCAATGCTTGGTTTATTCCTTTAACAGCTGCTAAATTAGAACACTCACTGTCCATTAATGCACCTGCTGAAGTAACATTAGAAGTGTCAGTTACATCTGCACTTGCTTCTATACCATTTAGTTTGGTATGGTCTGCATCAGTAAACACATTAGAATCTGAGGCTGCCTCTACTGCTGCTCTTACTTGAGAATTTGATAATTGAGTATTAGCAGTCATATCGTCTACAACCAAGTCTATCGTTCCGTCACCGTCTTGATATGTAGCTGAAATTCTAGTCTCAGTATTACTTGTGAACATAGCTCCAACAATATCCTGCACTTGCTCAGTTGACAACTGTGTATTTGTATCAGCAGTCATATCATCAACCACTAAATCAATAGTTCCGTCGCCGTCCTGATAAGTAGCAGATATTCTAGTTTCAGTATTAGAAGTAAACATCGCTCCAACAATATCTTGTACTTGTTCTGTTGATAGCTGTGTATTATTAGTTGAAATACTACCACCTAAAGATACAGACGTTCCGTCAATAGTTATCGCACTGTTAGCTAATTTAGAATTACCTATTGCAGCATCAGAAGCAATTTCACTATCTGAAATGCCTGATACAGTAAATGTTAAATCGTATGGGTCGCCGTCACTACCAGTAGATGTGTCTGTCCAATTAATATCAATACCACCACCTTCTCTAAACTTTACTTCTTTTCCGTGAGATACAGTAACTTCTGTTCCGTCACCGTCTTCAAGTTGAAAGGTTGTTAACTGATTTGTATTTGTATCAGTTGTCATATCATCTACAACAAGGTCTATTGTACCGTCTCCGTCCTGATAGGACGCAGATATTCTAGTCTCAGTGTTGCCACTAAACATAGCACCTACTATGTCTTGTACATTTTCTGTTGTTAGTTGTGTATCAGTATCTAAATCATCAACAACTAAGTCTATTGTACCGTCGCCGTCTTGGTAGGTAGCAGTAATTCTTGTTTCTGTGTTACCAGTAAACATAGCCCCCACTATGTCTTGAACTTGCTCAGTAGATAATTGAGTATTATCATTTGCTGCAGCTATAGTAACTGAACCACCAGATTCACTTATTGTAACATTTGAACCTGCAACAAAAGCTAATGTTTCAGAAGCAGCTAAAGTATTACCACCTGCAGTTACTGTTCTTACGTGGTCGTTATCTGCTGATAAATCAATAGTACCGTCACCGTCTTGATATACAGCTGTAATGTTTGACTCAGTGTTACTGCTGAACATAGCACCAACAATGTCTTGTACTTGTTCTGTTGAAAGCTGAGTGTCAGTAGCTGCTATAGTTACAGCTCCTCCTGATTCTGAAATACTTATATTTGACCCTGCAGTAAATGCTAGTGTTTCATTATCAGCTAAGGTATTACCACCAGCTGTAACTGTTCTTACACTACCTGTTGCTGTCATATCGTCTACGACTAAGTCAATAGTACCGTCTCCGTCTTGATAGGTTGCAGCTATACGAGTTTCTGTATTACCACTGAACATAGCTCCCACTATATCTTGTACTTGCTCGGTGCTCAACTGAGTATTATTTGTAGTAATACTACCACCTAATGAAACTGATGTACCGTCTATGGTGATTGCACTTTCTGCTAATTTAGATATAGCTATTAATGCGTCAGATGCTATATTACTATCTGAAATACCTGAAATTCTATTTACAGGAATTGTTCCTGATGTCAGTAAAGCAGCACTATGATTACCTAAACTAAAAGTAGTTCCAGATAAACTCAATCCAGTACCAGCACTAAATGTATCTTCATAAGCTAATACTTTTGCAGTTCCCCAACTTGTATCACTTTGGTCTGCTAAATAATGTCTAATTTTTTGTTCTGATTTATCAAATGCTAAAGCATTTACATCTCCACCAGTATCGTCAGAATATGTAGATAAAACTAATAAGTCTTGATAATTACTATCAGCAGTACCAGTTAATCCAGCCAATGAAGTGAAGTATGCTCTAACTTGTTTTTTACCATTAAAAGTAATAGCACTGGGTTTTACATCTCTATCATCTGTTGCTGGTAAATTATCTACAACAAAGTCTACAGTACCGTCTCCGTCTTGGTAAGTAGCAGTAATACCAACTTCTGTATTACCAGAAAACATACCACCAGCAATATCTTCTACTTGTTCTGTAGACAACTGTGTATTGTTTGTAGTTATACTTCCTCCCAACGAAACTGAAGTGCCGTCTATAGTTATAGCACTCTCTGCTAGTTTGCTAATTGCTATAGCTGCATCAGAAGCTACATTACTGTCTGCTAAGTCTGAAATTCTTGCAAGAGGAATAGTTCCTGATGTTAACAATGCAGCACTGTGATTACCTAAATTAATAGTTACTGTATCTGTTGCACCTACAACAGTTGATATTCCTGTACCTCCAGCAATATCTAAATTATTACCGTGTGCTATAACTTGGTCAGAACCACTATCAGCAGTTAGCGTAAATGTTGTTAACTGATTAGTATTAGTGTCTGCAGTCATATCGTCAACTACAAGGTCAATAGTTCCGTCTCCGTCTTCATAACTAGCAGTTATACGTGTTTCAGTATTTGATGTGAACATAGCACCTACTATGTCCTGCACTTGTTCTGTAGATAGTTGTGTGTTGTTAGTTGTTATACTACCACCAAGAGAAACTGATGTACCGTCTATTGTAATAGCACTATTAGCAAGTTTAGAGTTTCCTATAGCTGCATCAGAAGCTATGTTTGAATCTGCTATGTCTGATAATCTAGCTACTGGTACAGTGCCTGATGTAAGTAAAGCAGCACTATGGTTAGGTACACTTGTTAAAAATGGTGTGTCATTATTAAACTGACTTAATTTTATTTCTGATACAAGTTTTCTTTTTTGAGAACCATTATCTAAATATACTAGTTCGTCTTCACCACCAACTATGTCATCAGTTCCGTCTGTAAGTTCACTTAAGTCTACATCTATTGTTGGTGTAGCTCCTTCTCCACTATTGTTTTGTAAATCTATTAGAGCACCTGCAGTTAATGTTGCAACATAATTACCAGTAGTATGTGTAGTTAAATCAACACTATTATTAGCAATACTTGTTGCAATACTTACATTACCACTACCGTCAAATGTAGTAGCAGTTGTACCTGTTACATCTCCTGTTAAACTTATATCTCTACCTGTTGCTAATGTTGTTGCTGTACTAGCATTACCTTCTAGAGCTGCAACTAAAGTACCAGTAGCTACTGTTAAATTACCTGTAGAATCTGCAGTTGCTGTAGTTGTACCAACTTTAAATTTATCAGCACTTTCGTCCCACATAATAATTGCATTATTTCCTGTGCTACCTCTTTCAATTATAATACCACTATCGTTAGCATTAGAAGTGACTCCTTGATTTAGTTCTATAAGATTATCTGTAACTTTTAAATTAGTTACATCTAAAGTAGTTGTACTGCCATTGACTGTTAATCCTCCAGTAACTGATAAGTCTCCACCAATAGTTACATCATCAGGTAAACCGACAGTAACCGTAGCTCCTTCACTACCAGAACCTGATACTTCTATTTCATTAGATGTTCCAGATATTCCTGCCACATAGTTACCTGTAGTATGTGTTGTCAATGTAATTAAATTATTTAATGATGTAGCTCCTGTACCACCATTTGCTACTGGTAATGTTCCAGTAACATCTGCTGCAAGGTCTATTGCATTTCTAGTAATTGTTTGTCCACTAATTGTAATATAGTCTAGTGAACCACTCAAAGAAACATTTGTACTATTATCTGTACCAGCTGCATCAACACCTATTGTACTTCTTACTGCTGCAGCATCTGCATCATCTACAATACTTTTACCAAAAGTTGATATAGTAGTATTAGCAGGTAAAGCAAATGTTTTTAAATCAGCATCTACTTCGTCGTCCATAAGAGCATCAGCAGCTCTTACATTGTCTGTATCTGTTACGTCTGCACCAGCTTCTATGTTGTTTAATTTAGTGTGGTCTGCATCTGTAAATACATTTGAATCACTTGCATTTTCTACAGCTGTTCTTATTTCTGCATCTGTTTGGTCTGCTGTAGCACTTGATTCTATATTATCAAGTTTATTTTTAAGTGTAGTTGTAAAATTATTATCTGTTTGACTAGCTACAGCAAAATCTAATGTACCGTCTGAGTCTTCATAAGTTACAGTAATACCTGTTTCTGTATTACTTGATACCATAGCTCCTACTATATCTTGTACTTGTTCATTAGATAGTTGAGTATCGGCAGTCATATCGTCTACGACTAAATCGATAGTTCCGTCTCCGTCCTCGTATGTAGCACTAATGCGTGTTTCTGTGTTGCTACTAAACATAGCTCCAACTATATCTTGCACTTCTTCAGTAGTTAAATTTGTATCTGTTACTGTTTCAGTTGCTGTAGCAATACCTGTCACGTGTCCATTAGAGTCTAATGTAATATCTTGTATATAAGTTCTTCCACTATTATCAGATGAACTTGCAGCTGATATACTTGGGTGAGCTGACATATCATCTACTACTAAATCTATAGTTCCGTCTGCATCTTGATAACTAGCACTAATTCTAGTTTCAGTATTGCTTGTAAACATAGCACCTACAATATCTTGTACTTGTTCAGCAGTTAATGTAGCTTCTATCTTAGAATTTAATTGTGTTTGTATATTAGAAGTTACTCCGTCAAGATAATTAATTTCTGCAGTTGTTGCAGTAACACCGTCTAATAAATTTAACTCAGAAACTGTTGCTGTAATACCGTCTAATACATTTAACTCAGCAGCTGTAGCAGTAATAGAAGTACCACCATACTGTAATGTACCTGCTCCTGTAATATTAACAGCTGATGAACTAAGTTGTAATACACTAGCTGTACCCTCTCCGTCTTCAACATTTGTTAAACTCCCTGTAATTCCACTGTTACTATTTGATACTTGTAATAAATCTTTATATGTATCTGATACTTTTCTACTTGTTAACGTTGCCATACCTACCTCATATTAGCTGGAACAACAGCTCTTGTTCCTGCAGTTTTATCTCTTCTTTTTGCTCCAAATTTTCTTACCATTTCTTTGTATTCAGCCATAAGTACTTGAGCACTTGCCATTTTAATTTGTGCTAGTTGTGGATTGTTTGTAGCAGCAGCTTTATCCATAAGTGCTTTTGCTTTTACATAACATATAATTGCAGGGTGAAATGCGTTATCAATATCTATTTCTGCTGTCATATTTGTATATTCATCAGGTTCTGCATAGTAAGATATAAGCATACCATTTTCTACAAAGTCGCTACCACTTCCTATAACAGCTGCTTTATACTGACCAAGTTGTGTGTTTCTTGTGTCTGCATCACCCTCTGTTGTTGCTATTGCTATTTTATCACCCTCAATCCACCATACAAAAGTAGACTCAGGATTTTTAAAAGTGCTTGTTACTGCTGCCATTTTTTACTCCGTATCTGTAATTTTAATATCTTGTTGTAGTAATCTTGGTATTCTTACATACTCTCCTTCATCAGTCAAGATACTACATCTATATACTTTATTAATTGTTATTGCTCTATCATCTGCTAAACCATACCACATCTGACCATTATTTAAATTAGCCTTAGCATATTCAGTCTTTAAATCATATTGTCCTAAATCAACTAATGCTTCATTTATTAAATTCTTTACATAATTTTCTGATACATCTGGTACTGCTTGCAATACTCTAGAGTATATTTTTTTACCGTTAAATTCTATAGCTGCCACTATAAGTCCTCCCAATTACTATTTACATCTTGCCAAAAAACATTACCGTCGTTCCAAAATTGAAACTGCTCTAATACCTCTGCCCATATAGTAGAAGGTGCTATAACTTGCTCTATCCACGTAGTGCTAGGTGAAATAGTTTGTGGTGTCCAGTTTGTTTTTACACTCATCGTCTATCTGGTAAATCTTTTTCTATATATAATTTATCTATACCCAATATCTGCAAACCTTCTTTATATTGTCTATCAACTACTTGATATTGACCAAGCAAAGATGCTACTAATTCTGGGTCTTCGTCTACATTAGCATCACTAATTAATCTTTCTAAACCATTTCTTGCTGCATACAATACAATAACTTGTTCTGATTCTGGTGGTACATCTTCTACACTACCACCTTGAGCACCTGCTGCTATTTCAACTGTAGTATCAACAAACAAAACCATACTATCATCAGTTGCAGCACTACCTGGATATGTTTGTATTTTATTATTGTGTAATATATAAGCTGGGTCATTAGCAGTAGCAAACTCCATATAATCTGAGTCTTCTACTCTCCCTAAATGTTTTGCACTTAATTCTCTAGCAGGCATAAACAAATTTCCATTAGAAGCATCTTTTCTGTGTACAGATAAAATACGTTTTTCTTTACTAGTTGTTGTATTAGTAAAACTTACTTTTTCAGTTATTCTTTCAAGTTTATCTGTAGGTAAATTGTTGAGCACTAAACGAGCACCGTCAGTTAACCACTGACTAATTGCATCATCATCATTAAGTGCCCCTGTTAAGTCCTCTACCTGTGCTTTATATGTTGCCATTATTTATCCTTAAATAGTTTATCCACTTCTCTATGTGGGTCGTTTTTTTGTTTAGTTTTTTTCATATGTTCTGCCATATCTACTTCCCTAAAATTAATTAGGTCTTTCCTAATTGCTGTTGCCATAGGAGTATCTCTTACAACAAACTGAGTGCTCCACCTTGGAGGGTGTGCTCTCTTACCACAAGACCTACAATTAAAATGACCTTCTGGATTTGGTGTATTACAATGCTGACATTTAGCCATTATACTTTGCTAACAACTATGTAAGCAATTCTTGTGCCGTCTAGTTTTACTGCTTGTATATCTACTAGATTAGCGTCATCGATAGTCTCAATATGGTCATTAATTGCTTTAGCTAAAGAGCCAGCAGCTGTAAAAGCTCTGTCATCTATTTCTTTTATAATAACCTTTGTTTCTGTATCAAAGTTTGCCATTTTTTTCTCCTATATGTTAAAAATTCTTTCAAGCTTTTGGGGCAAGCTATGCCTGCCCCCAGTAGCTTGTACTATACGGTTTATGTGTTGCTTGAACTTGTGCCAGCAGATATATCAGATATATCGTTAGCTTGTCCAATAACTAGCCAGTTGTCTCCGTCACAAATACACTTTACGTGTATGTCACCTTTACCAGCACCTGATGCAAAAACCATTTGGTCGTGAGAAGTACCATTAAATGCTACTTCTGCTTGAGCATCAACTTCTGCGTCAGATACAAAACCTAAGAAAAAGTCAGTACCGTCTAAAGACTGTACTGATACTGTTCCGTCTAGGTCTTCGTTAACCATAAACTCATAATAAACTCCAGCATTGTCAGCAGCGTCAGGTAAGTTAACTAATCTAGCACCACCATTTGCTCTTAAGATTACCAATGAACCACTTTGGTCTACTGATAATTCAACTACTGAAGTTGAGTCCTGTACTTTAATAATAGGGTACACTTCTTTTCCAAATGCACCACTATTTTGTTCAAGTATTCTTGCTTTAGCCATTATTATACTCCTTCTAAATTAATTAGATAATGAGACTCTGGTAAGCATACTTCAAGACCAGCTTCGGTAATAATCATATCCTTACGTAGGTCTTCGTCTGCACCTTGTACATTTTCGATAACCTCAGTATCTCTATTCATACCATTACCAACTAATGGTCTGTAGTATAATTTGCTCATATCTGCCATTAACATTAATCCAGATGAGTGTCCTCTAAATAGAGGCTCTTTCACTAAATAAACAGAACCGTGCACAGTATCAATTTCCATTAATTTATGTCCAAAGCTACCTTGTAACTCGTCCATATTTAATCTGTACTGTGAACCATTTGTGCTGTTTTCTGAGAAAGATGTACCACCCATTTTATTGAAGTATGAAATAACAGGAAGAGAAGCTAATGCTAATCTTTCGTTACTTCCACCTCTTGCAGGGTCGAATAGAACTTCAAAGTCAGAAAGCAAGTTGTCATAAGTAAGTTCACCTGTAGTGTATGTTTTAGCATACGCTTTACCTGATTGATAGGTTAAAGCATTGTTAGGAGCACCTGCTCCTGCGTCTACAAATGTACTGTTTTTAATAATATGTCCAACTAGACCTTCTGTGTATTGAATACCACCAACTCTAGCTTTTTGTCCGAAAAGCATAGCTCTTTCAATGTCGATTTTATGTTCTCTCATTTTCTGTGCTAATACTCTTTCAAACTCATTAGCTACGCCTCTCATATTTGTAGCCATAGCTGTATTTGTAATTTCAGCTGCTGTTTTGAAAATCTGGGTATACCCATAATTGTCATCAAAGCTGTCTGAAAATACGTCAGGTGAACCAGTACCTTCTGCATAAGCAGAGCCAATAATTTGACATCTGTCTGCTGCTGCGATTGCGTCTGAGCCTGATGCTGCAGAAACACTAATTACTTTAGCTGTAAAAGAACTGTGTGCACCGTGGTCTGCTGGTGCGTCTTCTACTCTTACGATTGCGTTTCCGTATGCGTCTGCAGTTTTAACTGCAAGTACCATACCTTTAACTAAAAAGTCAACTGATGCTGCTGTACTGTCTAATGTTTCTACTTCCATAGTAAAAGTTTGTCCAGCTGTTAAGCTTGACACGCCTCCAAATGCAGGAGATGACTCTTTTACTTTGAACTCTCTACTGGTGTAGTCGATTTTTGTTCTATCTTCAAGATAACGAAACAAACTATCATCAGTAGGAAGTTTAGCAGTTTGACTAAGATAAACGAAAAACGGTGATTCTTCTGGTGCTAATTCAGCGATTCTGTCACCAAAATTATATCTACGTCTTTGGTCTGGTCTTTGTCCATAGTCAGCAGCAGTTACAGCTGTATTAAATGAACCTAATGATTCATTAGCTACAGGTATAGCGTTCATTGTGCCTTTTGTAATTGCCATTTTAAATTCCTCCTAAAGAATTTTATTGTTTTTTAATATTACTTCCGATGCTAGAAGTATTACCTGCACGCATAATTCTACCCCATAAATCATCATCAGCTTTAGGTTTTTCTGGTTGTCCTCCTTGGATTAAACCAGCAGACTTAGGTTTGTCCTGAGTCTTTCTAACGCTGTCAATGTTTTGTGAGCTTTTACTTGCAGGAGTATCACCTCTCCACACCTTAAATAAAGTATCTAGAGGAAGTGTCTCTTTAGGTCTAGTAACAAAATCTACAAACTCGGAAGCTTCTTGATTACTTAACTTATAATCATTTTGAACTTGAAACTTCAAGGTATCTTGTTGTCTCTGTTGTTCTAATCTTCCCAAGTATGCTTTCATTTTGTCATCTACTGCACTATCAATCTCTTGCTGTCTCATTTTAAATGATTCAGACTGTGGATTTGTATATGCGTCCCAAGGATTAAAATCCTCTGATTTAACTTTTATTTGTTCTTTATCTTGTCCTTTACCCCCTGTTAAGTGGTTTCTAACAACGTCAACCAACTCAGGATTATCCTGAAATAGCTTTGCTACTGGTCTTAATTTGCCCAACTCAGCCTGAGCTTTATCATACATAGACTGGAATTTACGCACTTCATCTGCGTCAGAACTCGAATCTTCAATGATTTCAGGCTCACTTAAGGTATTATTTTCAGAAGTTTCAGAACCTTCTAAAGTTTCTTCTTGTATTTTTTCTTGCACATCTGCCATTTTTAACTCCTCCGAGATGTTCCTATTCGTCCAATACTATTTCAGGGTTCTGAAAGTTCTCTAACGAGGACGTCACCTCTTGATTTTGTTTTTGTCTTTGTTTTTCTGCGTTTATTTGCAGCTGAGCATCTACACCTACTTGTGATTTGTTAAGTTTCGATTTGAACTTCTCAACCTCCACACGTTTTCTATCAGATACAGACTCTCTTTGTGCTGTTTGTAAATCGCCAGAAAGCTCTTTAATTTGGTCTTGTAATTGACCAATAATACTTTGAAGTCTTTGTACTTCTCCTGTTCTTTGAAGTACACCTTCTTTATCATATATTTCTGTTTTCTTCAATGCTTCTACTTTATCAATTAATCCTAACTGATATGCTTCCATATACATTTGATATTCTGCATATTTATTAGAAGGCATTGTAGAACCAGCCATAATTCTAACATCAAATTGTCCTGATGTTATATCATTTTGTATTGTAAGTATTTCTTTTTTCTTATCATCATACAAACGATTATTAATTGTAAACTCTGTAATATCATTATTTGGTTGTACAATTCTAAAGCTTTTCTCAAAAGTATAATGTCCTTTAGACATTTGATATAATACTTTACCTAATTGTTGTAGTGACATTTCTATATCTCTAAGTTTGCTAGCACCTCTACCTTCTCCCATTTGTGCTAATAACATAGTACCACGTACACTATCTGCTGCACCAGATTTAAAACCTTGTAATAGTTCTGGTACTCCAAAATTTAAATCTATATATCTTTCTACTTGATTTATCAAGGCATAAAACTCACCAGACAAAGGTTGTGGTTGAGCTAAATGTGGCTCACCATAACTTGGGTCATATTCAATAACAGCATTAGGATTAGCCCAATCTTTTTCTATTTGAGATAAATCTTCTACACTACCTTGAGGTATCATAAGTTTTAAACCAGCTGCTGTTTGTGCGTGAGATAAAGCTAAACTAAATAATTTATTTAAAAGTCTTTGCATATCTTTTACTTTGTTTACATCTGATTTAGGATATGGTGTATTAGTCCAAATATTTGGTATTGGAATAATAGGATATATATCAGTATCTAAAATTGTTTCGTATAATAATACTTGACCTATAGATGCTGTTACTTTAATTCTTGTTTGAGGTATTTCTACAAATTGATAGATACCATTATTAAATTCTTTTTCATTTTGTTCCATAAAAACACCAAACTGTTCTGCACTCATTATTTGTTCAGCGTCGTCTCTGATAGATGCAACTCTAAAAAATGGTACTCTTACTTTACTAAAGCGTTCAAGTATTCTATATCTACTTGTAATAGATATATCATAATCTTTTGAATCTACTTCAGCTGGAGTAAATACAGTGTTGGTGTTTTTATTCTGTGAATTAGGATAGTCATCATATACGTCTTGTTGACTAAATGTTTCTATGTCTTTAAGAAAAGGTAATACATCTGGGTATAGATTAATCAACTGTTCTTGTGTTAAGATAGTTGACATAATTATACTGGCAGCATCTTGAAAATATCTGTCTCTAGATGCAGGGTCTACATATACCCTGAAAGGATTTAAGTGTGTGAACTTAACTTCTCCTCTTCCATAGTCAGCTTCTGGTTCTATATACGCATAAAAATAACCTAACCCTGTAGTTGCGTAATCGTGAACTGCTTGTTTGAAATGATGCTGCCCGTCTGATATATCGAATATATACTCTAAAAGAGTCTTCCAAACATTTGCTAGTTTGGTATCAGAATCTTCTCGTGCTGTAATCCCATACTTTACAGGTCTAGATGTCATCAAAGATTTTAACTTATCTATTGCTGCATATATTCTATCTATCGTAAAATCTGCTTGTCCTATTGATTGTAATACTTCTGACTCTTCTGCAGTAAAATGATTACCAAGAGTAAAGTCTATAGCTTCTCTTGCATTTACGTCCCAGTCTTTTCTTGCGTCAGCGTATTTTCTAAATATTTCTCTATTGAGTCTTGCTTTGTCGTCTTCTTTAATTGCCACGGAAATCTCTTCTTCTTGCTCTAGCGTCTCTTCTAGCTTTTTGTAGTCGCATAGTTTCTCTGCTTAAAAATTCTATATTAGTACCTTGTTGTCTATTTAAAGTATCTATTTGTAGATTAGCATTATCTATTGTAAATCTTCCTTTGATTTGTTTGGCTTTATCTTTAATTTTCTTTTTACCTTTTTTAAATAAACCCATTTTATCTTGATACATCATATTGTTCTCCTAAACTAAATATGGTTTTAAAAACTCATTGTAGAATACTTTGTTTCTACCTAGTGGTTTTCTTACTCCGTTTTTATCACGGTAAACTCTTTCGTATTCTTTAAACCCTGGTCTACCTTTATCATCTGCTACTGCACCTTCAACATCTCCTGCAGCTAAACATCTAACAGTAGTTGGAAATTTTCTTAGACTACCAACATTAAATACATAATCTGCTAATGCAAATTGAAGTCTAATATCTATACCTTCCCAATCTATATTTTTTTGCTCACAAAATTTCTGAGCACCTCGATAAGATTTTTCTGCCTCTTCTTGCAGTATCTCTTCTACTTCCGTTGTAGATAATCCTGTTTTTTCTAAAGTGTTTTGTTCTTCAAGGGTTTTAATTTTATATCCATACCCTATAGTTTTTAATCCACCTTCAGGCGAATCATAGGGGAAAAACTTGTCCCCTACTTTGTTCGCATAACCCTCTACCCTTTTTAAGTAGTCAATGTATTCTTTTATACTATACATACCCCTGAAAAAGTTAGCACCTTTTATTACTCGAAATCTCATACTTTTAGTCCTGTCACCCAATTTATTTGTTTTCGTGTTTTAGTTATAAAATCATCAGGTCTTTCGTTACTATCTATTTCCATAGTTTTTGTTCTGGGTGGTTTTGCATAAAAGTCTGAATAATACAGTCCGTCAAGCAAGTCATCGTGTCTGCCTTTTGGAAACTGAAACAACTCGTCTACTAGTTCAGAGTGCTCTTTTCTTATATATAACTTTCTACCATTTACTATAGAACCTAATGTCATTTCTAATCTATCTTCTTTTTTAATACCGTGAGGTGGTCTAACACCTTTATTGATACCAGGTAATAATCTTTTTTCTCTTACAGCCATACGTTCTACCATATCACGTACCATTTCTTGAGCACCTACTGTTTCTACGGCAACTCTTTTTATAGGTGCATATTTTTTTGCATATTCTAATATTTTGTCTGGCATATCAAAAGCTGGTATCTTATCGTGATAATAATCTATCACGTATCTATTTTTATTTGCGTCTATACCCATAATCATAATTACTTGATAGTCAGATGATTTAGTAGCTGTATGTGCTAAGTCAACCCCCATATAAACGTTTACTGGTATGATTTCTGTATCATTACGTAGACAAGCAAAACCTTTGTTATTTATAAACTCGTGTCTATGATAACGTAGTCTGTCCATTTGAAAAGTTGCACTTTGTACATCTCTAGCATCATTTAGATACTCTTGTGCAAATTTATCTATCTTACCTGCTTCAATAAACTCTTGTCTTTTTTGTTCCAGCTTTTTTAAAGGGAACTGTTCTTTCCATACTGCTTTACCATTTTCTATAGCTCTAATAAAAGTAACGTCCCAAGGATATTTCTTTCTAGCTTTTTGTGAATCTAAATAACCGTCGTGTATGTTTTGTAAGAAAGCGTCATAGTGTACAATAGTACCTGACAACCATATCCAACCTTCTTTTCCTGGTGATTCTTCTAACGCTGGATATACTGTAGATACAATCCATTGTTTAATCTCATCTCTTCTGTCTGCTGTCTTTGTATTTAATTCTGACTCAAAGTCGTCAAGTATTATACCAGTATATCTAGAATCTACTTCAGAACGACCTCTAAGTCTTTGTGATGTACCTTTTGCAATTATTCTATGTCCTTTTGTAGTTACTAAGTCTTTTTCTGTCCAACGTAGTTTTTCATCACCACCACATAGATTACCAAAGTAATATCTTATAGCATCATTGTTTTCTAAATGTGAACGTATGTATTTTAAATGGTCAATAGCCTGACCTTGTTCTTCTGCTACCCAAGCCATAAACTGTGCTTGGTCTTTAGGTGTAAAACATAACTTGTGCATAATAGCTGCTTTCATTAATACAGATTTGCCAAAACCTCTGGGTAGCACATTACAAATACGTGCCCCAGGTTTTGTGCTAATTAATTTTTTACCTAACTCATAATGAAAGGGAGGTGATTCAGATTTATGTAAAAAATCATTTGGTAAAAATAATTTACCAAACAGTATTAAATCTTTAGATGCTTTATGTAGTAGTAGTTCTTTTTCTGATACTGTCATTATGCTTCTCCGTGGTCTTTGACAAATTGTTTTGATACTCCCAGTATTTCATCGTCTTCATCATAGATAGCAAAACAAGGACAATCAATAACCATATACGTATCTTGCTCTACTTCTGCTATTACGCCTTCAAAGAAATAATTTATAAAGTTTGCGAACCTAGCGTTCTTTACACACTCAGTCTTCTTCTGACACATCAGGCAATTCACGACTTTGCTCTGCGATTTTTTTGACATTTCCACCCTCTAACACTTGTAGCTGTTCAGGTGAAAACCCTTGAAACAACTGGATTGATTCTGTTTTTTGTTCTTTTTTACCTAGCATACCAGATATTTCCATTAAAATTTTTAATGAAGATAGTTTATCACTATCTCTACCTTCTTCGTTATCAACGATTTCTTTTGCTTTCAATAATAAATATTTAGGACTAATATCTGTTTCTTCTAATAATTTTTGTATTTCTTTATCTATCAACTCTTGTACCCTTTCTGTTCTTAATAATAAATTTGTTTTTTCTTTTATGTAAGAAGGTGACTTTGCTTTTGGATATGCTTTTTTAAAAGCATCTATAACATTGTCACCTTTTATTACATACTTTGCAAACAAATGTTCTTGCCTAGTAGGCTTTATTCTATTTTTTGTAACTGTATTAGAGTTCAAACCTTGGAAGTTATAGATGTTAGCACGCATATCTCCTTCTATTTTTATAGAAGAAGCACATCTAAACATACCAACGACTGTTCGTACATAGCGTTGACCGTTTAACGTGCCAGATTCTAGAACTTCACAAACCTTTCCGTCATCTGTAATAATCCAATCAGCTGTTTTGGCTTCTCTCCAGTCATCTTGTACTATGATATTGGGTATAGCCACCCTGGCTTCGTCAATATTATCGTATAAGATGTGCTCCTTGCCTTTTACAATTCTTTTTTTCATTTACGATGTACAATATACTCTGGGTCTTTGTCACTTAACCTTACTTCTACCCAACCTTTTGTTTGTGGTTCAAACATAGCGTACCTTGCATACTCTGCATAGCCTATAAATGACCCACCTCTAACAAACCATTGTCGTTTTACCTCTTCATTGTCTTGCATTATCTCAAAAGAGTCTACAGGTTTTGCGTAAAGCTGGTGATTATGTCCTAAATAGTACATATCTGCCTCAGGAAATATGTTTCTTAGCCTTGTTAGCTCCATATCTCCGTTTTTAGCACCACTTTTACCGTGACCACTAGCAAATGTAAACCTATTAGTGCCATAATTCAGCACTGTGTAGCCTGGAAATGGAAAATAAGGTACTTCTAAGTCATCACACATTACTCTTACTATATCAATACCTGCTAATCTAACAGAACGTAGCGTATCGTGGTTACCTCCACGCATAAAAATACATTTATTAATGATTGGTCTAATCATTTCTACGTATTGCGAGTATTGTTCGTTATTATCAAACAGTTGGTCACCTTCTGGTATATGATAGTTAGGTGGTATAAACTCTAACATATCACCATTAGCAAACCAAAGTGCATTAGGGTCGTTCTTAATAGTTTTAATTGCTTTTAAAAACAATACTCTATCAAAAGCTTTGCTACCTACGTGCACATCTGTAAGACAATGTAAGTTAATTTTTCTTTTCTTTGTATTATGTTCTAATATTTTACCTGGTACTATCATCGTAATCCTTATTGTACATATAGTAGCTTAATAAAATTATACTATAATTTATTAAATCCAACATAGTGTCTTCTACTTTTTCTTCTACAACAGCAGCCTCACCATTTCTTTCTAGTAAGTTTGCTATTCTTGCAATCTTATCTGATATACGAACAAGTATACCTGTACTTGTATTACATATCTTTAAAGACTCTACCATTTCAAAATTACTAAATGGTTCTTCTAGCTGAGCATAATCTACGTTCTTACTATCACATAATAGCTTAGCTGATTTTACAATAGCGTCATAATTAGGAATCATATTCGCCTCCCATACGTGTCCATAGGTATTCTCCAAAATTTAGCCTATATAACGAATTAGCTAATACTTGGACTTGTGTTTCTGTTAATCCTAGACTTGTTCCATAGGTTACAGCGTGTAATACTTCGTGTATGAGGACTTCTAGTATTTTAGAGTCTTTCATATCTTTTTCTACTATTATTTCACAGTTACGCATAGATATAGCACCAAGTATTTCAGCGTCATCACTTCCATACTCTGCTTTACGTCCTTCGATAAAACGCACTGTATAGTTGTGGTCATTTATCTCTAAGTCAAAAGGACTGTCAGGAATTACTAGCTTCTTTATCATTTTCTTTGTTCTCCAGTTCATTTTGTAAATATTTATTAAAATTATCGGTGTCTTTCTTCATTTCTATATATTTATATATGACTGACTCAAGTAACATAAATTTTTCTGTCACTCTGAACAATTCTTGTCTTAAGAGAGCTATATTGTAAACTAAATCCTTTTTGGTCGGCTTTTGTTTTTTCTTTATTGCCATACCGTAGTTTATACACTATTATTGATTGTTGTCAATATTTTTTTTTAATTTTTACGTAATAACGGAATATAAAGGTCTTGACATCAGTTATTTTAATCATTAACTTTAGTTAGGATAACTACACCAACCTACTAGCTAGTATAGTTATATAGTTATCAGAATTTCTATCTCTAGCAATATCAATACTTACAGAGACCTAGCAAAACCTTAAAAATAACGTAACTATGTGTGCTTCTCTTTTTTTGCGTGCAAGTGCCCCCCCTCGCCTAGATTACGTTAGAAAAGTTTAGTTGAGCACCCTCGGAGGGTTAGCAATATGAGCACTTACAGGAATCAGTTAAACCGACCAGCTAGTCGGTTTTTTAAGTGCTCAGACATTTTTTTTGAGCACCTATCTTCCTCTAATTTACCCTCTAGCTGGCTAGAACCGAACCCTCCTTTACCGACGATAAAGAAAAAAGTGCTTGACAGTTTCCGAAAGTCTCCATACGTTTATATACCTCTCGAGGAGAAACCGAGACACCTCGAGGGAGACCCTGAGGGGTAACGAAACGTCTCAAAATAAAGGAAAAAACACAATGAAAAAAGACACATTACGTAACGACAATGACAACGCAAACAACGCTATCGAGTTCCTCCAGAGCTCTTATGCCGACGGTATAAGGGATTTGGTGCTCGATGTAACTGATTTCGGCTCTAATACCGACGGCATTAGCCAGGTTGACCCAGCCTACTGTAACGAGTTTATCGACGAGGCAGGAATCACTATAGCCGACGATATAGTAACGGAGCTCACCAGCTTAATGGGCTTTACCGACGACAAAGACCCAGTAAGGGAGTTCATCGGCTACTGTATCGAAGTAGCAAACAATATCGACGAGATTGGTGCTCGAGCTGAGCTCAATAGTGTCGACATTGGTGACACTACAACCGACGTTGTAGACTTAACCGACGTAGTAAGTGAGAGGGCTGAGCTTAATGCTGAGCCCCTCTATACCGACGATGATAGGTTCAAGCTTATCGTCATCGAAGATGAGGCAATCGCTGTACCAAGTCACTATCCTGACGATATAGCAAGTTTCACCGACCTGGAAAATTTCAGACGCTGGGACTCTATGACCGACGAAGATAGGGAGCACTACAACCAGATTGCAAGCCAGGTTTTATAACGGCAAACCAACAACAACAACAGCCCTCTTTACCGAGGGGAAAGGAGTTTTCAAAATGTTGAAAACCACATTAAAACCGTCACCCAATAGTGACGACATTGGAGGTATGAACCTCAAGAAAGAGCTTAGACCAT
>CETF01027409.1_pt1 | contig 20297 bp, 17 predicted proteins | sample 326991 | NCBI WGS metagenome assembly CETF01 (sample SAMEA2622331, study PRJEB7988) | marine metagenome | biome: marine biome (ENVO:00000447); feature: surface water layer (ENVO:00002042); material: "saline water (ENVO:00002010), including plankton (ENVO:xxxxxxxx)" | depth 5 m | reverse complement strand
AAGAAACTCTACTAACTTTCAGAATACTTGCAAGCTAACAAATAAATCAAATTCTTATGAAAAAATTACTTTTTAGTGCTATGGCACTATCAATGGTTTTCTTTAGCGCTTGCGAAAAAGATGAAACCACTCCCGACAGAATGTTGACTAACAAACAAAAGTCAACTAACATTAACAAATCAACAGAAACACCTCCCAACACTTCAAACTATTCTGCTTTAGATTCTATGGCAATGGCCGCAGGTGTTGAAACCATTAACCCTATTGGAAATGGTTATGAATTAAGTTTTTACAATAACCCTGAAACTTATACTGTTGAAATTGTTTCTTTTAATGATACCCTTGAAATTGAATACCTTATTTCATCAACTAGTGGTAGCTCAAATGAAGTAACAATTGACGTTACCAATGAGAACTTTAACATTGAAAGTGTTGGAGACATTAGTTTTAATACTTTTGCTCAAAGTCCAATCTCAGAATCTAGAAATATTTTGGAAAGAATTACTGCTGTAACTACTGTTCATCATGCATTAAACCCGGCAGGGTCTGATTCTTTTGATGATAATGGTGATGAAGATGAGTATGGTCCATTTGACAATGAAGGGGATAATGACTTAATCAGAAAAAAAAGAAGATTTTGGGGGCTTGGAAGCTGTGACCCATTAGACGGAACTCAAGTTATAACTGATAATGGTTGTACTCAAATGTGGTCATGTACAAGATATCGTTTTGGAATTGGTTTTGGTAGTAGAGATGTTGGAGGAGGTTGTGCAGGACCTTTATAGAAGAAAATATTAATTATATAATAAAGGATAGAAGTGTTTAAGACCTTCTATCCTTTTATCTTAATACCCTCATGAAGTTAATCTTAGTTGTAATCTTTTCATTCATTTCTCATTATTTATTATCTCAAACTATTATTATTGAAAATAATGAAGGTAAACCAATCCCCTATGCACATGTACAGATTTTCAATAAAACAAGCCATTATATTTTTAGTGCCAATCAAGATGGAGCAGTAAGTATTTCATATACTCCACGAACAAAAAAAGATTCCATTAAAGTAACAGCTATTGGTTATCAAATGAAAGTTGTTCTTGCTTCAAGAGCAATAAAAAACAAGCAAATTAGGTTAAATGCCTCTTCTGTTGAAATTGATGAGATTACAATAACTGCAAAAAAGTCTCAATCGTATAAATTAGGAAATCTAAAAAAAAGGTCAATTTTATCTTCTAGTCTTTCCTTTGAAGCTCAAAAAGGTATATATATTCCTATAAAAAACAAAAAAGGCATTATAAAGTCTGTTCGTATTTATATGCAAGATATCTTTGATAAAGAATTTAAATTCAGACCTTTTAAACTGAGACTATATGAAGGAAATGAATTTAATCCGGCTAAAAAAGAAATTACTCCTACAGAAATTATTATTCATTTAGAACCCAAAGGTGGTAATTGGGTAGAAATAAATTTAAGTCAATATCAAATATCTTTACCAAAGGAAGGTATTTTAGTTGCTATTCAAGCCATGAGTGCAGAGTATTACATAAAAAATAAATGGATAGAGAGTAAATACTCAAAAAAAAATGTTGTAAATTCAATAAGTATAGGTCTAAGTAGTAAAAACAAAATAACAGAAGGAACGAAAGCCTATAAAAAATACAAACAATGGAACTATTGGTCTGATGAGGTTTGGAATGATAACTGTTACATGATACAGTTAATTATTGAAAAATGATGTTTTTCCCTAAGCCAAATTCAACCTTTTAAACAAATCATCGCGGTAGGAGCCGCCGATCGGTACTTTTTTGTCCGTATCCTCTAAAAGAACAATATTACTATCGATTGATTTGATTTTCTTTAAGTTCAATATATAAGAACGGTGTACCCGCATAAACATATCTGAAGGTAATTTTTTCTCAATGTCCTTCATGGTAGAGTGAATGGTAAACTTCTCGTCTTTGGTGTGAATAATTACGTAATCTTTAAGTGCTTCCACGAAAAAGATGTTGATGTTTTGAACTTTAACGAGTTTAGAGTTTGATTTAACGTAAATAAATTCTTTAGAAATAGCTGATTGATGATTAAACTGAGAAGTTTCTATGCCGGCTAACTTTTCTTTTTCCTTTTTAAATTTATAGAGCGCCATTTCAATACTTGTACGCAAATCAATCTCTTTAAAAGGCTTAATTACATAACCATAAGGTTCAGTAACTTTGGCTTTACTAATGGTTTTTTCATCGGCATAAGCCGTTAGAAAAACAACCGGAATATCGTATTTGTCTTTAATAACCGCAGAAGCTTCAATTCCTGAAACATCGCCGGCCAACATAATGTCCATTAAAATTAAGTCAGGCTTGTCTAAATCACTGCTCAAGTAATCCAAAGCTTTTTCAGCTCGGGCAAATGTTTGAAGTACATCATATCCAATTTTATTCAAACAAACGGAAATGTCTTTAGCTACAATAGCTTCGTCTTCAACAACTAGAATTTTCTTTTTAGACATCTTTCGAATCTTTTATCTTAAACTTAATGGTGAATGTTGCCCCTCTGCTATTATCCAACGTAATGTTTCCCTCTAACTGTTCAACTAATGTGTTAACTAATTGTAAACCGAGAGAATCTGTATTTTTATAATCTATATCATTCGGAAAACCGATTCCGTTATCTCCTATTCGTAGTGTAACTTCATTCGAATTTTGATGCAAATCTATGAAAATTACACCATTACTTTTATTTACAAATGCATATTTTAAAGAGTTCGAAATTAATTCATTTATAATTAGTCCGCAAGGGATTGCACTATCGATGTTTAAAAAAACTTCATCTAAATTATAATTTAACTTAATATCAGTTGAAGAAAGCTCATAGGTATCCACTAAATTTTGCGATAAATGCTGAACATACTCAGAAAACTTAATCAAAGAGAAATCCTTTGTTCTATATAACTTTTCGTGAATAATCGCCATAGACTTAATTCGGTTCTGGCTCTCTCTCAAAATATCTAAAACGCCTTCATCTTCAACATAAGCTGTTTGTAAGTTCAAAATACTGGAAATAACCTGCATGTTATTTTTTACTCTATGATGAACCTCTTTTAATAAAACATCTTTTTCTCTTAGTGAATTTCTAAGTTTCTTCTCAGATTGCTTTTTATCTGTTATATCATGACCAATTCCGGAAACTTCTACAACTTCTTCATTATCATTATAAATGGGGTTTAAATAGAACTCTCTGTAGTAAATATTTCCATCTAAATCTTTACGTTTAATTTCAAAATTGATTGACTTTCCATGAAAGCTTTGATTAAATTTTTCTGTCCAAAATGCACTAAGATCTTCATATTCCTCTTTTAAATAATTGGGAAATATTTCAAAAAAATGAATGTCTTCAGAAATATGTTTTCCAATATTATTAACTACATCTGATTGAAATACATGATTGAATGAAGTAATAAAATAATCTCTATTTACTGTAAAAAAGAAATGTGAACTGCTTTCGATAATGGCATTTAATTTAGCCGCTTGTTGTTTTATTTCAATTTCCTTTTGTTTTATAATGCTAATATCTCTACCAACACCCATTATACCTAAAACTACATCATCGGAATTGTACAAATAACTCAAAGATAAATAAGCAGGAAAAGTAGTTTGATCTGCTCTTAGCAACTGCACTTCTCCACTAAAAGTTTTATTTTTTTCTAAGCTGAACAATACGCTTTTAGCTTCTTCTTTATCTTTAAAAATTATATCAATTGATTTTTTTTCAGCATCTTTATTATCAATTCTTAATTCTTTTACCGCAGCATTATTTAGTTTGTTGAATCTTGCATTAATGTCGGTAGTAAAAATCATATCCAAAGAACTTTGAATAATTCCCTCTGTATAAGACTGCGCATCAACCAAGCGTTTTTGAGCTTTCTCTTTCTCTTTAAGTTCAGCTTGAAGAATTTTGTTAAATGTTTCTGCAGAGCGAGCTTTTGCTTGAACTCTTTCCACTTTTTTACGGTCGGTGATATCAATGAATGAAATCAACAAACACTCTTTATTTTCAAAATTAACTTTACTTGCTTTTAACTCTACGTCAACAATTAAACCCCCTTTTCCTTTCATTTTCATTTCAACAAAAGGCAGCTCTTCTCCATTTTCTAGAGATTGAAGCATTTCCAAAAAATTAACTTCATCAGACTTTCGGATTAACTGATTTTGATAAATTCCAAAAACGGTTTCATCATCTCTAAAGTTTAATATTTCTTTGGCTTTGTCGTTGGAAAATATATTTTTACTTTCATGAAATATCAAAACACCAAAAGCGGCATTATCAATGAGCTTTCTATACTTTTCTTGACTTTCTTTTAAAAGTTTTTGAGCCCGATCGAGTTCAGTAATATCAATTAAGCTTCCTTCGAAATAACTAAAGTTTTGATTGGCATCATAAATGGCAGAAACATTTAGTAAAGCAGTTATTTCAACGCCATTCTTTCGCTTTAAATGAATTTTATTTCCCTTAATGTGCTTTTTGATTTTTAATTCTAGCAATAAATCATCTCTTTCTTTTTTATAAACGTAAAAATCCTTTGCATTCGCCTCTTTTTGAATTTCATTTTTATCTTTAAATCCTAAAATTTTTGCAAAGGAATTATTGCATTCCAATAATTTACCATCATAAGTTGTTCTGTAAACTCCTGCTAAATTTCGCTCAAATAAATCGCGATATCGTTTTTCTTTTTCTTCTAATTTACGTTCGTACTTGTAAGATTCAGAAATATCTCTTCCGCTAGCCATTAAAACTTCTTCACCATGATAAAAAACCCTTTTAAGGTTTAGATCTTTTGGAAAAACTTCACCATTTTTCTTCTTGCTCCACCATAATAAATTTTGTTCTTCACCATCATGAGCTTTTTTCAACATTTCTTTTACAGCATCCAAATCATTTAAATCAGGAGCGCTAAACAAATGTGGAGTTTGACCTATTATTTCTTCTCTTGAAAAACCATATTTTTCAATTACGGCTTTGTTCACATCAATAAACTCATTCTTTTTATTTAAAATGTAAAGTAAATCATAAGAGTTATCGAACAAATCGCGATAACTTTTCTCCGAAACTACTAATTTTTTTTGCGTGTTTTTTATGTCTGTAATGTCAACTACTTGCGATAAAATTGATTGAGTATTATTATCTTCATCTTTTTGAATAACAGATTTTAACAATACATGTACTTCATTTTTATTCCTACTCAAATAACGCTTTTCCATTTCTAAAAACTGAACTTCACCTTCCACTAATTTTTTGCGAAGGTTTAAGTTTACTTTCATGTCCTCTTTAAAAGTTATATCATTAACATTTAAGTTTTTAATTTCATTCACATCGTATTCCACCATTCGGCTGAAAGATTGATTGCAACTTAGTATATTTCCATCTAAGTCCGTTACAACTATACCAATGGGAGATAACTCAAAAAGAGTAGTATACCGTTTTAAATTAAACTGAACTCTTCGTTCAAGCTCTTTACGTTTTGAAATATCCCTTGAATTACTGATTAAAACCTCTTCACCTAAATACTTTCCTTTTCGAAGAATTGTTTCTATTTCAATGACTTTACCTTCTTTACTTCTAATAGATTTTTCAAAAACTTGATTTTGTCCATCCCAAGCATTTCGGTTTATTATTTCTCTGTTTTCAATTTCTGTAAAATTTAAAAAACTGTACTTTTTATCTAACAGTTCAGTTTTAGTATAATTAACTGTTTTACATAATGTTGAATTAACATCTATAATCTTTCCTTCTTTGTTAATAATGCAGATCATGGAAGAACTTTGCTCAAATAAATACTTGTAATTGTCTTCAGAAGCTGAGCGCAGACGATCAAATTCTGCTGAAAGGTTTAACTCATTCAAACCTTTGTATTCTTTAATATCGATTAACCAAAAATCATTGTTAATATATTCTATGGATTTTGAAGAAAGATTTAATATCCTTTTATCTTCTAATTCAATAGTTTGAATTGTATCTTTTCCTATGTAATCTGTTATTTTTTTCGAAGGAAGTTTTAGTTCTTCAATACTTTTTCCCAGAAGATCTTTGCGGTCGTTTAAAGTAAATATTTGAACTGCTTTTTGATTTAACTCAATAATTTTTAAGCTGTTTTTATCTACCAGTATCAAACCATCAGAAGATTGGTTAAATATATGATTGAGTAAATTTTTTCTGCTTATTAATTTTCTTTTAGAAACGCTTCTTGAATAAGTAATCGCAAAACCGGTAAGAAAAATAACTAAAAAGGAAAACAACAAAATAGAAATAGAAAAATCAATTGCATCTCTTTTTATCCATACAGAAACTAATAATACACTAAATATAAATAAATTAATGTATAAAAATTGTTTTATTCTATCTTGCGAAAAAACAAAAAAGGTATAAATAAATAAAAAGAAAAAAACATACTCTGTTTTGAAATTATTTTGAAAGCAAATCCAAATTACAAACAAAAGCGACAAATCATAGAGAATTAAAAGCAGTGTTTTAATTTTATTCCTTTTTAAATTAAAAACTAAAGTTGCTACAAAAACCAATAAATATAGCAGAGAAAGTGAAAAGGTAGTACTTAAAGAAAAACCTACATGACCTAATTCTGAATAGAATAAACCAAAAAAATTAACTACAAAAAAACCTATAATTAATTCAAGACGAAGAAGATTAATAGAAGAAATAAATTTTCGTTTAATAGTATTTGTTTGAATTGGCATCGAGTAAAGATATTAAGAAGCCAATAAATAGAGCTAATTCTTAGAAAAATTGACTCTTTTACCGTCAACTTTTTTTAACTCTCCATCTTTATAATGCATAGTAGTTGTTTCAACTCCAAAAGAATCATACCATTTCCATTTGCCGTGTTTTTCTCCGTAGCGGTAATTTTCTTCTTTTATTAAAATACCTTCTTCATTGTAGTATTTGTGTTTCCCTTCAGCTTCACCATCAATATAATTTCCCTCAAAAGAAATTTTACCGTTTAAATGATGATGAATCCATTCTCCATTTCGATAACCATAGCGGTATTCACCTTCTTCTTTATGATCATTCAATTGATAAAACCAAGGTCCTTCTTTTTCTCCGTCAAAATACTCTCCTTTTGTAATTAATTCTTCATCAATTGAATACTCTTCTAAAAAACCTTCTCTTTTACCTCTTCTGTATTCTTCTTTCCTCAATAAATTTCCATTTTCATAATACCATTTCCACTCTCCGGTATAATTTCCATTTTTGTCAAAATAGCCTTCTTGCTCTACTTGTCCATTGGTAAAATAATAAGTCCATTTACCGTACTTTTTACCGTCTTTGTATTCTCCTTTACTTTTTAAATTTCCATCAAGGTAATAATACTTCCATTCTCCTTGAAACAAACCTTCAGCATCTATAATTCCACCTTTTGAAATAAGGTACCCATTCTGATAAAAAGCAGCTTCTTCAATCTCTCCTGCTTGATTAAAACGCTTACTTATTCCATCTTTTTTACCGGCCATATTATAGCTGGTCATTTCTTTAACTTCACCATTTTCATGATAAGTATTTTGAATGGTAAAATCGGCTTCATTATCTTCACCCTCTTGCTTTACACCATCTATGTAAAGTTCTGCTTTTTCTAATTTTCCATCTGAATTATAGTATTTTAAATATCCATTCAGCAAATCATTTTTATATCTTCTCTCTGTTTCTAAGCGCATGTTAGGAAAGTAAGTTTTCCAAATTCCTTGCTTTCTTCCTTGTTCATCTATTTTATTAATTTTTTCTCGATTAGCAACAAATCCGTTTTTATAAGTAATCAGCTCTATTAAGCGATCATCCTTAGCATAGTGATAAGCCACACCGTTTTCAACATTATTTTCAAAAGGTGTTGTTAATTTAATTTGATGAGTACTATCTGTATAATATTCAATTTGTAAACCTTCTTTTTTTCCATCAACAAAGGGTTCCTCTTTCACTAAAACACAATTTTCAAAGTGTAAAACTTTTCCATCTTTAACTCCTGATTTATAAGGAATAATTGTTTTTAAATCACCATTTTCGCGGTAAAATTTCCATTCACCGTTTAATTGAAAGTTTATTCGATTTCCCTCCGATTCACGCAATTGATTGGGATAATAAGTAATCCAATAACCATTTGGTTTGCCATCTTCCAAATATCCTTCACTGGATATTTGTCCATTTTCATAATAATAGGCTTTGTAATTTTCGGCGGAAGAATCAATCGTTTGACCTAACACAAAAGTGAAAGACAAGAAAAGCGAAAAAAATAAAAAGTTGAACTTTATCAACATGATATATTATAAAATATAATCTTTAAAAAAATTTTAAAAAAAGATGTTATTACTATTAGGGCGTTAATTCTGTTAAAACAAAAATCAGCATTTTGTTGCGCACCTCAGTTATTAAATAAACATAACAAACTATTAACAGTTAAATTTAGTGTAAAGAATTGATATTATATACTTCTTTAAAGTAATTAACAATTTGTTAAAAGCAGTATATGCTGATAAGATTATGAAAAATTGATCTTAAAAAACGTTTAGTTGATGTTAACAAGTCGATAAGAAATCAATCTTTAAAATAGGTTTAATTTCGTTTTTGATTTGGATTGAAAAAAAATTCGGATTGCACAACTATTCTTTTTAGAAGTTGTGAGTTTTTTAAAAAAGTAATTAACAAGAGATATAAACACTTTACGAACAATTTTGTTTACACTACGTTTTTATATTAAGTTATTAATAAATAGATAATTAAACTAAAACCTTAAAATTACATTTTATGAAAATTGCCATTGGAGGAGACCATGCCGGTTATCAATTAAAAGAGACTTTAAAAAAGCACATTTCAGCCGCCGGGCACAAGCTTGTTGATTTTGGACCGGAAAATGAGGAAAGTTGTGATTACCCCGATATTGCTCACCCTTTAGCAGTAAGTGTTGAAAAAGGTGAGAATGATTTAGGAATTGTAATTTGTGGAAGCGGTAACGGAATTAATATGACAGTAAATAAGCATCAAGCCATTCGATCTGCACTTTGTTGGAACGAAGAGTTGGCTGCTTTGGCACGTCAGCATAATGATGCAAATGTGTTAGCATTGCCGGCAAGATTTATTAATGTTGAAACTGCTATTAAATGTGTTGATGCTTTTTTAAATAATGAATTTGAAGGAGGAAGACACCAAAGAAGAGTAGATAAAATAGCTGTAAAGTAATATAAATAATAGATTATGTTTGATTTAAAGAAAACAATTTTTGTATTAGCAATTTTAGGTTTTAGTATTAACTCATTTGCGCAAAGCTTTGATTCAACTGCTTGGAAATATGCTAAAACAATTAAAGCAAAAGAGATAAAATACCATATTAATATTTTAGCTTCTGATGAGTTTGAGGGTAGAGAAACCGGAGAAAAAGGTCAACAGTTAGCTAGAAATTACATTCGCAATGAGTTTATTAAGTATAGAATTCCCGACTATAGAGGAAATGAATACATTCAGTGGTTTTCTTTAGTTGAGCAAGAAAATAATGGAGTGGAAGTAAAGGTAAACGGAAATGCTTTTTACCTTCAAGAAGACTTTATTATGAAACCTTCAGTGGTTAATAATCAGAACAAAAAATTAGAATTGGTTTTTGTGGGTTATGGAGTAGAAGAGGAGTCGTTGAATAGTTATGAATCAATAGATGTAAAAGGAAAAGCAGTTTTGCTTTGGAATGAAAAACCAAAGGAAGTTAAGCTGGAAAAGGAGTGGACAGTTAAGGATAAAATTAAATTAGCCAAAGAAAAAGGAGCGGCGGCTGTTTTTTATTTAGATGAGAATTTAGAAAAACACCTAGAAAAATATGCTCATTACTATGAAAAACCAAAAACGGAATTGTTTGATGGAGAGTTGGCAAATGAGCAACAGTTTTATACCTTTAGAATAAGTGAAAAAATGGCTGAAACTCTTTTGAAAGAAGGAAAGGTGAAGTTTAAAAAGTTGAAGAAAAAGGGAGTTCAAAAGAAAGATAGCTTTAGTGAAACCATTGAATTAACCATTAATAAACCCAGTAAGAGATTGGGTGGTGAAAATGTAATGGCTTTTATTAGAGGAGCTGAAAAGCCCGAAGAAGTAATTATTTTAACTGCTCATTACGATCATTTGGGAATGAAAGACTCTATGGTATACAATGGTGCTGATGACAATGGAACCGGAACTGCAGCTTTATTAGAGATGGCACAAGCTTTTAAACAAGCAGCAGAGGATGGTTTTCGACCGAAACGAAGTGTTGTAATTATGGCCGTTTCCGGAGAGGAGAAAGGACTTTTAGGTTCTAGTTTTTATGTGAATAATCCTGTTTTCCCATTGGAAAATACGGTGGCTAACTTAAATGTTGATATGATTGGCCGCTATGATGATGCTCATAAAAATGACAGCAATTATGTTTATTTAATCGGTTCAGATAAGCTGAGTGATGATTTACACAATTTAAGTGAAAAAGTGAATGAAACTTATATGAATATAGGTTTAGATTACACTTACAATGCAGAGGACGATCCAAATCGTTTTTATTATCGATCAGATCATTACAATTTTGCGAAAAACAATGTTCCGGTAATATTTTATTTTAGTGGTGTACATGAGGATTATCACCGACCATCTGATACGGTTGAGAAAATTGACTTTGACAAAACAGCACGTATAACCAAATTAATCTTTTTAACCGCTTGGGAAATTGCGAATAGAGAAGAAAGGATTCAGTTGAATGAGAAACAAGTGGATTAATGACGAAGGATTAAAGATAAAAGTTTAAAATGTTTAAATAACTGTGAACGCTTCGATTTGAAACGCTCTAACTGATTTTTTTGAAACATTAAGCTCATTAAGGAATTTAGAAAATTTAGCATTAAGTTTTCTTTTTAATTAATCTTAATGAAGTCCTTAATCTACCTTAAATTCTTAATGTTTAAACAATAAATAGTTTGTTATATCTGAAGAAGGCTTTAGTTAAAGAGTAAAAGTATAGAATAAAGACCGCTTGCGCTGTTAGATATATTTGACTCCTAATTACCAATGATTAATAACTAAAAAGTTTAACGTAAATTACTTTTGGAGTCGTGTCATGTTGAACTTGGTTTAACATCTGTAACAAGCTTGGGAATTACTCTTAATGAAATTTATAGAGTAGCTACAGATCCTGAGACGTATCTCAGGATGAACGTCTTCGGTTGTTTTTTTCGCTTCTTGTATTTTTTCACTCTTCCAACAAAGCACTAACAAAAGCTTCGGTTTCTCGGCTGAATTTCTCATACATTTCGCCAGTACCTGGACCGTAAAAACCGGTGTGGATTTTAACAACTTCACCTTTACGATTTAAATAAATAGCCGTGGGAAACGACATGATGTGATTTAACATCGGTAGTTTTTCCGCGGCATTTGCTTTTCGCTCCCAAGAAGCGAGTAAAAAGGGATAATTAGCGCCTGTGCGTTCTTTTAATTCACCCACATTCTCAAATGCCTTCTCTTCTGATTTAGTGCGTTCAAATGCCAAAGCAACTACTTCTAAACCGTCTTTTTGGTATTTGTTGTGCAAGTCGGCTAAATATCTGGTTTCATCTAGGCAATTGGGACACCAAGATCCCATAATTTGAACGATCACCACTTTGTTTTTAAAACGATCATCCTCTAAGGACACCATTTCACCATCCGCATTCGGAAAAGAAAACGACAAACCTTCATAGCCTTCTTTAATAAAAGTCAAAGAGTCAGGATTTGCCAATTCAAAATCTTCATTTTTAAAGGCCTCCCAATTGTCAGAAAAGTGTTTTCCGGAATAGTATTTTCCTTTGATTATGGAATCTTGATTTTCGGCTATAAAAACGTAAGCGCTAAAGCCATCGAAGGTTGAAAGAAACAGAGAATCATTCACAAAATTGCCATCCAAATGACGATAATCACCGGTTTCTGTTACAAAAGTTCCACTGAGTTTATTGCCATCCTGTTTAAAGAGCGCAATGGCTTTTCGAGCATTTTCTGTATTGGGTTTTAAGGTCGCTTCATACTTTCCGCTTATGTCTTTCATTAAATCTTCTTTTGCAGCAGAAAATCGAAAAGCATCACCAAAGTTAGCTTCAACAGGAATGGTATAATCTTCACTTTTATATAAGTTTCTCCATAATCCACTCAATTTAGTAGAATCTTCAATCTTTAATTCAAAAACAGATTCGTAAATCGGTAAGTCAATAAAAAGAGAATCATTTTTTTGCTGAATAGAGTTAATATTAATTCGTTCTTCAGCATTAATGATGACCATTTCCCAGTCACTTTTTTTTTTATCAATGGTAAAATTAAAGGGCAATTTTACTTTACCTAAATCCATTTGCATTCTCCAAACACCTTGCTTTATCGAAGGGGGTATTTCCTTCTTAGGAGTTTGACAAGCAATTGTAAATAATAATGTTACAAGGATTAACCTACTTAAATTGTTCCAATTCTTTTTTTGCATTTTTTACGGCTTGTTTTTGTGCTTCAATACTTTTAAGGGTTTCTTCTCTCTTTTTTTCGTTTTCTTTTAAATCGTACTCTCGCTCTTTGATCAATTCTTTAGCCTCTTCAATTTCTTTTTCAGCTTTCTTTTTTTCATCTTTTAAATCATCGAGCTGTTTTTCTAAGTTTTTAAGTTGATCCTCTTCATTCTCAAAAAAAGCAGATGTTGCCTCATTCGAAATTTGTAAGGCAAAATCTTCCACAATTTTTTTAGCTGCTGTATAACCGGAAATGTCAGAGGATGAAGAAATGCTTCGGTCACCATTCATAAAGATCACTAAAAGCTCCATTTCTGTTTCGCTAATTTCATTGATTTGAGCATAAACTTGAATCGGAAATTCGCTAATTGAAGAAACCATCACTTCTGTTGCATGAACTTCATTGCCCTTGGTTTTAACTGAAGCCTTGTAGCTTTTCATTAATTTTTTCCATTCTTTGCTTATGGTTTTTTCGTCGGCGCGATTAATAATCGTGCGAAGAGCATTGCCATTCACATCGTTTATTTCTTCCGTACTTTCCGTAACTTCAACACCTTTTTGAGCCTGAGCTGTAAATCCTAAACTTAATAGTAAGGTAAAAAGAATGATTCTATTCCATTTTTTCATCGTTATTATTTTTAATTGTTTGATTGAGTTGTTCTACAGATGTAACGCCTCCGGAGATAATTAGTTTCATCACATCTGCCGATGAAGCATTAATTGGAGTTACATTTTTTGTGGGAACAATATAAACCTGACCGCTAATGGCATAAGAAAAAGGCAAGTAAACAGCCACTTTGTTTCCTTCAATTCCCAATTCATTTAAATTGTCTTTGGTAATAAAGCCCAAGCGTTCAGCATCTGATTGGCTGTCCATTTTCACCAAAACCGGACGTTTAAATTGTTGTTTTTTTCCTACAAAGGCATTCATTAAGTCCTTCATAGAGCTATAAATAATTTTAATCAGAGGTGTTTTTTCAATGGCTCTTTCAAAAGGCTTAAAGTAGGTAAAGAAAAAGTGACTGCCCAAAAAGCCAATTAGAGTAACCGATAGAAGAATAAACAAAATACCTAAACCGGGAATTTCCAAAGGAATTAAATTGTCTAGCATTACTACCAAGTAGTAAATAACATAAATGGTAACAGCTGTTGGAACAATATAAAATAGACCTTGTAAAAAATATTTAATCAGTGTTTTAAGTAAACTACTATCTGATTTTAGTTCTTCCATAACCATCTTTAATTATTAATTAGCCAAGTTAGTCCTTTAAGTTTAATTTGAGATTAATTAAATGGGTAGTTTTATTTACAGATGTAAGTAAAAATAGATACAGTTTTTAAATTACCCAATTTGTAAAACTATATAAATCAATATAATGATGTTTTTTGATTATTGGTATTATTTTTTCTGATTAATTAAATAGAAAACTAAATATCCAAAATTATACCTAAAACTGATTTAAATAGATGTTGAATCACTTATAATGCAGGATGGCCATTTTCATAATTTAAGTTTGAAACGAACTAAATGGGGCTAATGATTGAAGAAGCTCCAAAGTGAACCTTTGGAGATCACTGAAATCATCGCCATTTAGGAGTGGAAGACTTAAATTAGGGAACAGGCCTAGATTTTTTTGTTTACTTTTTTCATCAATGGAAAAAAGTAAAAACATAATGTTGAAACCGAGGTGATTTACTTGTTTAATAATCAGTTTAGGTAAATAAAAGGATATTTAAAAATAGAAACCATTAAAATTAAAAAATATGTTACGTTGGGTAGTTATATTTTTAGTGATTGCATTAATAGCAGCCATTTTTGGCTTTGGTGGAGTCGCCGCCGGGGCAGCAGGAATTGCAAAAATTATTTTTTACATCTTTATTGTATTGTTTTTAATAAGTCTTGTTATGAGGTTGCTGAAGTAGGTTTAGAAGTTAAAAGTGTCTAAAGTTTGGAGTTATAAGTTGAATTTTTTGCGACATTAAAAATCATAATCGTTATAAATTATAGTTTGCTTTCTAACCGCTAAGGGCACTAAGAATGCTCAAAGCGCACAAAGAGTTTGACTTTGTAAATGGCAGCTAATAATATGCTACAACTAGATTTAGCAAGAAAAAATTGACATTTGAAAATCTATCAACCACAAAGGCACTGAGATCACAGAGTTTTTTAGTGGTTTTTTTATTGAAACCTCCCTAAAAGCAAAGCTTTCTCCTTTTTAGTGAGTTTTTGAACCACTAAATCATAGCTCTCATCGGTCATTTGCAGTAAAAAATCATCTTCAATGCTGCCGTCGTTTTCCACGGTGTTCCAGTGTTTTTTGTTCATGTGGTAGCCGGGTTTTATTCCCGGATAGGAAGCTCGTAACTCCAAGGCTTTTTCCGGATCACATTTGAGGTTGACGCTTTCGAAGAAATCCACATCCACCAAAGCAAACATTTTCCCACAAACCTTAAATACCAAAGTTTTTTCATCAAAGGGAAAATCTTCTGTAACTCCCGGCTTAGCAAGGCAGTATTCGCGGTAGGCTTGGATGTTCATGGGGTTTAGACTATTTACTAATTAGGTTTTTGGAGCGAGTATGTTTAATACAATCATCTAAACTAGCTTTACTTGAAAGTTCAAGTAATTCAATCACTTCATTGGGAAGTCTTTCTTTTGAATCTAAGCTTCTTAAGACCTCAAGCTTTTTGATTACTTGTTCATCTTCGAGCTCTATAATCCATTGAATCAGTGAAATTTTTTGCTCTGCTAAATCCATAAACCAAATTTAATAAATTTGAAAAGTTATATATCATCAAAATTATCAAAACAAGTTGTTTTTAAATAAATTGATAATTTTACGACTTAAGATAAGATAATGAAAGTTACAGGAGAACAATTATATAGCAAATTAGTAGATGACTATAAAGTAATTGGTGAAACGGGAATAATAAACTTTACACTTAAGGATTTAACTATTTCTATAGAAACAAAAGATACAGTAGGAAACCTTCTACAAGAATGGCTAAAAGCATGGATGAAGAAAGAGAGTGTAGAGTTTGAAGAAAATACTAATTCGCAAACATTTCCTGACTTTCATTTGGATAAAGAAAATCGTAAAAAAGGGCTATTAGAGGTCAAGTCGTTTGATTGGAAAAGAGGACCTGGGTTTGATTTAGCAAACTTTGACTCATATTGCAATTCACTTTTAGAAAGTGCTTACCGCATAGATTCTGATTATTTGATTTTGGCATATCAAATGGAAGGCAGTCAGATTACCATTAAAGATGTGTGGTTAAAAAAAATATGGGAGCTTTCATGCCCTAGTGGAACATATCCGATAAAAGTTCAAGAAAAAAAACAAGTTATATATAATCTAAGACCTGGAGTTTGGTACTCAGAAAGGTCAAGGTTTAAACCTTTTTCTTCAAAAGAAGAGTTTTTGTCTGCGTTGAATGAAACTCGATATCAATACCCACAAACAAGGCATGGTAATGGACACTGGCTAAACAATGTTTTGAGAAACTATGAAGCACATACAGGAGTTTCATTAGATGTGAAATAAGAGTTACTATTTGACATTACATCTGCTATTCTTAATGCAACAAATTCAACTACAGGAATAGCAACGGTGTTACCAAGCAAATCAAAAGCATTATATTCTTTAGTTGGTATATTATACCATTCAGGATATCCAAATAAACGCAACCCTTCACGAATCGTTAATCTTCTTAACCCATTTCCATCAGGGACAGCAAGTCTCGAAACATCTGTAGCTACTAGAGTAGGAGCAATGTCATTAGGGTCTAAAATTTTATTAATTTCAAAGCTTAATTTACCTGTTACTATATTATACCCTTTTGGCTTGAGCTTGTCGTAGTCGCGATAGGTTTTTATCCCATTGTCTGTTTCTTCTTTAATTAGCTTTTTTGGATGTTCGAATTTTAAATATTTTTTTAAAACTAGATCGTCTAGCATTTCTTTTAATTTATCTTTAGGCTTATCTATAAAGGTACTTATTTGTTCCAAAGTTAGAGGCATTCCATCCATCCAGTCTATACCAATTTCAGCAGCCCATTGCTTTTTCCTTCTTTCTTTGAATAGTTTATTTAAAAGCTGACATTGATCATTTGAAACTTTGCCCTTAATGCCAATGTCCCAGCTATGGATATTGTTACTTCCTCCTCTTTTATCTTTTATTGACTTTCCATATAAATCTACAACTTCAAAGTGTGATAATAGCAGGTTAACAAATTTAGAGTTAAGCGTTTTAAGACCTTTTTCTAGAATACTGTCTAAGGTTGCGTACTTTGGTTTATTTCCATCTAAATTGACATAATCATCTTTTGTACCTACGATAAAAACTCTTTTTCGTGATTGTGGTAAGCCAAATTCTAAAGAATCAAAAACTTTCCAAGTTACATTGTAGCCTAACTCATTTTCAAGCGTATGTAAAATAGTTGATAGAGTTCTGCCGATTTTATGATTTTTATTTCCTAAATCGTGTTTAACAAGACCTTCAACATTTTCTAAAATAAATCCGTATGGTTTTTTCTCTCTTAAAATTCGTTCTATTTCAAAAAATAAAGTGCCTCTAGTATCTAAAAACCCTTGTCTTTTACCTCCTGAGCTAAAAGGTTGACATGGAAACCCTCCTAATAAGAAGTCAAAGTCAGGAATAAACTCATTTCTAATGTCAAAGATATCTCCAGCTAAAAAATCATGGCTGAAGTTATGTTGTAAAGTTTTTACTGCATAAGGTTTAATCTCAGATGTCATTACACATTGTGTTTCATATCCGAGCTTCTTGAATATGTTTTCAAAACCTAACCTGATGCCACCTAGTCCTGCAAATAAATCAATGAATTTCACTCTATTACTTTCCATTATTATTTCCTTTTATATTCAATATTTGGTTCTGCGGCTAATAAACCTGAGTATTCGTAGTCTTCAATTTCAATTTTTGTACAGCCTATTACAGAAAGACACTGTAGAAAAAAACAAGCACTGAAGCTTCCTCTACTAATTTTACTATCTATGCTGGCTTTTGTTTCGTGAGCTCCAGTTTCATTAAGAAGTCTAGCTAAATCTTTATTTGAAATACCTCTTTTGATAAGTTCAGACTTTAAAAGCCGTTTAACTTTATCGTTCCAATTAGCCATAATTGATAACATTTATTTGCAATAATAGAGTTAAATTGTCATATATGCAAAAAAATTAGCAAAAATAAAAATATAATTAAGTTAACATTAATAATAAAACCGACCCACTTTCGCAGGTCGGTTTTATAAAGTAATAGAATTAAAAATCAGCACGAAGGGAAAAAATAAAATTTCTTCCGGCTCCTGAAATACCAGAGCTGTAAGGTCGGTAACGTTGATCGGTGATGTTTTCCAGTCCGGCAGTTACCATCATCACTTTGTTCAGTTGATAAGAAGCTTTAAAGTTTAAAGTGTACCAAGCCGGAGCATAGGCTCTACCTTGATCATCCAGGGCATAAAACTCGGTTTTTCCTACTTCACTCACCGGCATATTGTTGAAGGAACGCTCCCCTTGGTATTGACTGTAAAGTTGAAAGCGCAATTTTTCCGCTTGAAAAGCCAATCGACTTACGCCAAAAAAGGGAGCCACATGCCTGGAGGGACTTTTACTGCCATCTTCCATTTCCTCTTCACCTTCTTGAAAGTTTAGATCAGATGACAGACTAAAACCTTTTAACAACTTCAGCTCAAAGCCAAACTGAACACCATAGACATGAGCAACAGCTGCATTTTGCAAGGCTTGAACTTGACTTCGCTCACCGTCATAGTTGATGCTGTCTCTGCCGTTTAAGCGATAATCTCGTCGTACCAAAGCATCTTGCAGTTGAGTGTAATAAGCTGAAAGATCTACTTTTAAAAAGTCGCTAAAAACCTTGGCAATTCCCACATCAGCGCTATAAGCGTATTCAGCTTGCAAGTTTGGATTAGGAACAATCACTGCTCCCGGTTCAGAATCGAAGACCTTTCCGATATCATCCACATTGGGCGAACGAAAAGCCGTAGCTAAATTGGCGCGAAATACCCAATCGTCTGCCGGACGATAAACAGCCCCCAAACTTCCGCTTAAAGCGCCATTGTCGATTTTGGCTTCAGTAAAAGGAAAGGGATAAAAAGTGGAATCAAAATCGGCATTGATTTGATATTGATTGTAGCGCAAACCGGCTTGTAACATCACCTTTTCGCTCAATGAAAATTGATCGTTGAGGTAAATGCCGTAAGAAGCCCAATTGGCTTGTGGATAGCGCGATGGTCCGGGCATTTTTACGCCGGTTTCAATGTTTTCATCTGTGCCGATTGAGTTCACATCATTGTAAACCGCTTCTACTCCATAAAACAAATTGTGACGGCTGCCAATGTTTTTGCTGAAATCAAAGTTGGCGGAATAGGCCTCCACCTTCTCTTCTCGAATTTCTCGGTTGGCTTTATTTAAATCTCGACTGATGCGACTTTCTTCGAAAGATTGCTGTGCTATTCGAATGGAAAGTTCATCGTACAATTTATTTTTACCGTGATGTGCAATCGATAGATTATTCATCATCCATTTTTGCGGGCCATAGCTCCATTCGGCATATCTGGGCAGTCCATCTCGCATTCGGTTGTGCCGATCGTAGCGACCATAAGGAGAAGTTTCCGAATAGTGAAAACCGTACCCAAAGTCCCATTTTTTGTTGGGCTTAAAGCGCACTTTCTGCATGAGGTTAATTTGTGAATAAGCTGAAGGTCTTTGCAATTCCGAATCTTCATTTTGCATGACTACATCTGCACTGTCTTCACGCTCTACATAATAGGGCATTAAATAGTCGTCAGTTCCATTGGATCCCATTTTTAAATGATCGTAATCATAAGAACTGAAACTGCTGACCATAGCCCACTTTTTCCAACCGACATTTACATCAAAGTGTCCGGTTTTTTCATTGTTGGCAGAAGCATATCGGGCAACAGCTTTTCCACTTACTTGCGGTGTGTCTGTCAATGAAAATTGAGGAGTGAGCGTTTGAAAACTCATCACGCCACCAATGGCATCGCTACCGTAAATTACCGAACCCGGACCGAAAAGGACTTCCGTGTTTTCTGTGGCAAATGGGTCTAACGAAATGACATTTTGAATGTTTCCACCGCGGAAAATGGCGGTATTCATTCGAACGCCATCAACTGTATATAACAGGCGATTGGTTGCAAACCCTCTAATCATGGGACTTCCGCCTCCTTGTTGACTCTTCTGAATGAATACCTTTCCGGAAACATTTAATAAATCAGCCGCCGTTTGCGGATTCTGCAAAGCGACTTCTTTGGGTGAGATTGTTGTGATTTTCGAAGGCACATTCGCCGACTCTTGTCGCCATCGGTTAGCAGAAACCACCACCTGGTTGAGGTTTATACTGCTTTGTTCCATTTGAACAACAAAATTCATCGAATTTAATTGCTCAAAAGAGAGCGTTTTAGTAGCATATCCGATAAAACTAAATACAATTTCATCGGCTTCTTTAAAGTCGGAAATATCTGCTTTTCCTGCAGCATTGGTCACTACCGTTTGATGTGTTTTTTTGTCGGTAATGCTCACAAAGCCCAATGCTTTTTTACTTGCTTTATCTTGAACACTTACAATTTGAGAAAAGCCAAGACATGACCATCCCATCAAGTAAATGAACAATATCCATTTATTCATAAAGTATATTTTAGTTTAAACAATAGAAATAATATCAGAATGTCCTTAACTACAAAAAGTCATTTAAGTTGAGACAACTTTTTTTTTGTTTA
>CETF01052734.1_pt1 | contig 20791 bp, 27 predicted proteins | sample 326991 | NCBI WGS metagenome assembly CETF01 (sample SAMEA2622331, study PRJEB7988) | marine metagenome | biome: marine biome (ENVO:00000447); feature: surface water layer (ENVO:00002042); material: "saline water (ENVO:00002010), including plankton (ENVO:xxxxxxxx)" | depth 5 m | reverse complement strand
CCTAATGAAAAAGTTCAATCAAACTCTGTTTTTCAGCTTTTGAAGTCAGCGTTGACTGCCCTGCTGTCTAGCAGCAAAAAGGGAAAGTAACTTGGCCGCCTGACGCTCAGGCTGTTTCGTTTTACGAGTCGCGCTCACCATTTGAGAAGTTGCACCGACTTATCCAGGCGCAGAAGTTCTACAAGACTTTGCGTTCAAAACTAGATCGTGAAGAGCAGCGATGGCGTGACTCTCAACCCGATCCGCCTGTCACCGAACTAATCGAGCACCCACCAGATGGTTCGTTGGCGCAGAAGCTGTTAGGCGGCGTTCTTCAAATACGTCACAAGCTTTTAAGTAGAAATGACAACAGGAAGATTTGACCCAGGCAAGCTGCTGGACTTTTTTACTTGGTTCGATAAGGACAATCCAAATCACGTTGCAGCAGCCAAGCTCCTGCAGGAGGAGTGCGAGGCCCTGGACCCGGACATGATGTCCGACTATGCCTCGTGGGTGCGTCTTTATCGAAACAGGACAGATGCTGCCGTCTCATTGAAATTCACGCCTCAACTATTCGAGCGTCTGACTGGGTATCCGGCCCGCAAGTTCGACGCGGAGTTCTGTCACGACTGTGCATATCTCTTCGAGGAAACTGGCTTTAGCGATCATTTAGAGCCGTCCAGAATGCTGATGGCGAACCTCATGCACGAGAGCGCTAATTTCAAATATATGAAAGAGATTGCCTCAGGAGAAGCCTACGAAGGTCGCCAAGATTTACAGAACACGCGGCCAGGTGACGGAAAATTGTATAAGGGCACAGGACCCTTGCAGGTGACTGGAAGAGGCCATTTCCAGGCCTTTAGTGACTGGTTGCGCGATAGCGAGGGTATTGATGATCCTAAGATCATGGAACTTGGTTGTGACTATGTTGCGGACAAATACCCGTTCTCGATTGCAGTCAACTGGATCAATAGAAACAATCTTTTGCGTGTTTGTCTAGAGGACGGTTTTGATGCCTGTTGTTACCGTATTAACGGGGGTTGGAATGGTTTTCACCATCGCCTTGATTGTTACCAAATCTGTAGAGAAGTAATGAACTGAGATCATGATCAACAAAGATACTTTTATCGCGGGAAAGCCCAAAAAGACCTCCATTGGTGACGGTCGCCGTAAAGGATCTGGGGCGGGTCGAACTAAGCGATCACCTCGGCGTAAACCTTATAGAGGGCAGGGAAGAGGATGAATGGTTTCCCTTGGGACATCGCTTTTATGGTGTTCTTGTTATTGGTTTTTGTGACTTATGTGATCGTCGTAGAGATCTTGATGCTTAAAGATTAGTTCGGCTCTGCATATCTTTTCCAACCAGTTGCCCAGGCATAAATATCTGGGTTGGAGTCGAGTGGTCCCATTTCTGAGAACCCTCGCTTCCAACCCTCGCGCCGCATAATATCTTCGATTTGATCTTTAATCGCATTCAAATCCTCTAATGATCCGGTGTATCGGAATCGAAGATATTTAGCTTTGGAATCAGCCATGCCTAATATTTAATTCCCCGTGGATCTCCTTATGCAACTCGATTGCAGTTTCAAGGCTTCGCTTTGCCTTGATCAGATCGTCCAGTTGCTTGTCTGAATCTTCCTTGTATTTGTGGGGATAGCGTTGAATATACTTTATCGCGTTTACGGTAACAAACTTAAGTAAACCATCAGCGCCATACATGCTTTTTGCAACATCGTAGGGCGATACTCCTTGCTTGTAATGATCAGGATTTTGGATGCTTTCAACGTTTGCGAATGATTCTGCAACGTTTAAAAGGTCCAAGTTCACAGTGTTTTCCTCATAAGAAGAAGGGGGATCAACCTCTCGGTAGTCCCCCCGTCCTGATGTGGTGTTGAACATTTGAAGGAGGCTTTGACTCTCTTCATGTAACCGCTTCTGAGCGGTCCCTGTTTGCCCTTTACTTGGCGACCTCGTAAGGCACGCCTCGATAGACCAGGCTGACAGGCTTGGCCTGCAGGGAGGCCTTCTGAGCAGCTCTCAGAGCCCTTTTCTTCTGTGTCTGCTGACGGACGATTTGTAACACGTTCATGGTGTCTCTCCATGGCCCCGACCCCCGTTGCATGGTCGGTTTTGATGCAACCCCCACGGGGGTTCAACGTTATTCCTAATTTAGCGATTGACATCCCATTGGGGATGAAGTACAAGAATACTGCTCTAACAAGATTTGTAGAGTCCCAAAAGACCAATCGCTGGATTCCCCTGTGCCGCAACCAGTCTCATTTTTGGTTGCTTTTCATGGCATGCAGGGGGTCAGGAGTTCGAGTCTCCTTGGCTCCATTTCCCAAAGTGATTGCACTGCAAGGGGTTACGAGCTTTTCGTGGCCCCTTTTTTGCTGTCTCTTTTTGAGAACAGATTGGACTTAAAGGCCTGGCTATCCTCTTTTGAGGCGGCTTTGTGACTGGGATCTCTTGCAATTAGGGCAATTCCATCCTAAAAAAGACAAGTCCGATGCCCAGTAGACCTGTGGGTAGACCCCCTTCTCTCACCTCTCTCGAAGATCTGAACGCTGGCCTGAATCAGACAGGCGTCAAATTCCGCGTCAGAGCTACAAATCAGAGCCCTCGCATCCAAATTCGCGCTGTTGAGCGGTTTGAGGATGGATCGAAGGTTCGTTCAGTCGATCTGTACCACGCAAAACCCGGTGATCTCGAAAAAGCACGGGACCTCTGCCTGCTGTTGCAGAACGAGGACTACCCGTTAAGCACGCTGCTGAAGCACGCACCGAACGGACACCAGATCCAAAGCGATTGGGGCGGCCTGATCAAGTCCTTCGAGCGTTACCTCAACGAGCAGAACATCAAATGGCAGGACCAGTGCCAGGCCACTCACATTCGCCACTTCCAGCAGTTCACAGGCCCTGTGAACGCTCACAGGCTGATGGAGTGGGTCGAGGACGCCGAGGCGAACAGTTCCGATCGTGTGCGTCGACTAGGGACGCTGAACAAGTTGATCATCTGCGCTGAGCTGGATGTTCCCGAGGTCTGGTTGAAGCGCATTAACGCGACAACAAACTTCTCGGCTGTAACCAAAGCCGTTAACCCTCGCGAGCTACCCAACGACGAACAGATCGAGGCGTTTGTGGATGCCATCCCCTGTGAAAAGTGGAAGGTGGCTTTTGGCTTCATCGCAACCTACGGATTGCGACCTCACGAGATCTTCTGCATCAACGGTGTGCCTGACGCCGATGGTCTTCTTGAGGTGAACTCAATGAAGAAAAAGAAAGGCCAGGAGGGATGGCGTTTCGTCATTGCCCGTCGTACTGACTGGATCGAGCGTTGGAACCTCGTTGAAGGCATTCAGCTTGCTTTCGACGCGAACCATTCGGCCAAGCAACTCGGCAAGCGGGTGAGCACCCAGTTCGGGCGTTACCGCAAGAAAGGGGACGCACCTGTGTGGCGAGAAGGTGCCAAGGCCTATGACCTGCGTCATGCCTTCGCAGCGGCAGTTCATACAGAGTCGAAGTTTGAAAAGATCGGTACGGATCAGGCTGCGAGATGGATGGGTCACTCTCGCAAAGTTCATGAGGACACCTACCTGCGTTGGCTGAGCAAAGCTTCAGCTAAGGAAGCTGCCCGTCGTGTCGCTCTGGGGTTGGCATGAATAAGCAAAACGAAAAACGTGATCGCTTTGCTCGTGTCTTCCCCAATCGGGTCGACACCCTGCGAGACACGCTCCGCAAGATCGCTAATTGCTCGAACAAGGGTAATTACGACTGGGACAGCGAAAAGGTTCAGGACGCTTGGATTCTTATCGCTGAAGAATTCACTACAGCGGCGCGGCAGTACGGCGTGCGATTCAACGTCGAAGTGACGGAGGTCGAACGATGACCGAGGTTCACTGCTCTTTAGTTCCTGACGACGCGGAGATTTTTGCTGGTCCGCGAGGCGGCAGCTATTTCTTCCGAAACGGACGGAAGGTTTACATCTACTACCGACCAAAACGCAGACGACGCGAATCCCGCTTCAGACCGCGATCAGGCGCATTTAACCGTTTCCTTCAGCACCAATCTTCAACCTCATGACCAGTTCAATTGATCGTTCAGCATCAGAGCGCGTTTTTTCAAATCAAAGCTATAAAAAAACTGGTGAAGAACTGAAAGCACTGATCCACAGACAAAACGAGGTGGATCCTTACATCAGGGTCCGTAAGAGCAGCGTTAAGAGCCTCAGGAGTTGGGCAACCCACAGACAGGCTGAGCAACGCCGCGAGTTAAACGAACCTCAGGCGTCGTATGCAGAAGCCTTCTGGAACGGTTACATCACTGCGCTCGATGAAGTCCTCGAAATGGAGAAGTCTTGATGCCTGTCCCTAGAAAAACTGGCGTAGCAGTCACCCGTCGTTGCCGAAAGAATGGTCGACGGTTTGTGGAGATGGTGTGTGAGGTGGGGACTTACAGGATCGCCGCAGAAATGGCCCGTGAATTCAACAAACGAGACGATGATCATGTGTACGTCTTTTCATGGCGCACCACGGCACGAAAAGCGGAAGGCTTTTGGTCAGACCGTTCTGAAGATTTCGACGTCGCGGCCTACTTCAGGCAGATCGATGGTGTTTCTGTGCCTGTGAGTGTTTTTCACTGAAAGTGCCTTAAGAAATTGTAAATCGCAGTACAAGTCCCTTCTTGCAACGAGGGGGGACGTGTACTGAGGTGTTGTGTACTGCAATGTCTCTAAGACCGAGACAGAGAAGACTCTACTGATGTGCCAATTTCTCGCGTGTCAGAGACGCTGTTTTTGGAGTTCTGAGCAGCACTACCTTCGCATCAGTTACAGCCTTTAAATGCAATTTTCAGTTACACAAGCCTTGGTTTATGCACACAGCCAAGTTTTGGAAATTCTCGACAATCACTGGCCAACTGATAGCAAAGAGGTTCACGACCTCAATGAACAGCTCATTCAGATGGCATGGGATCTACAGAATGAAGCAGGCGTCGACCCTGATGTCACTCAGGATCTTTAAGTTTCGGGTGATTCATGTAGTCACCCTGTCCTGATGTAATTGAGACCGCTCTTTTATAGAAGTGAGTATCAGTCTTTCCAGCCGCCTCCAGGGCGGCTTTTATTTTGCGCCAGTTCTCGACTTCGTAACTATCCATCAGTTTTAAGGCTTTATGTGATGTATGGCCAAGACACTTCAATGTCTCGTTTCCATACATCTGAATCGATTGGATTCACTTCTACATACTGCCTAAATTCCTCTTGAAGTGTTTCAAGGGGCATATTCAACTGTTTCGCCATTAAAGCGACGTTGGATTGCCCCTTGTAGAGAATCTGGAGCGCTTCGAGCAACTCCATCACAACCTCAGATAGGTGCGAACAGAGATTCCTTCGAGAACGGCTTGGCTTCCACTTCAGCCGATGACCTCAAGCAGTAATCGGAATCGCAAGGGGCAGGGCCTGCCTCCACCAGGGAGTCGCCGTCAAAGCTCTTGAGTGCTGCGTCGAAGTCTTCGTTTCTTCGACGTTGATGCACTTCCGCACTGGCCTGTAAGTATTCGAGCTTCGAGATTGGCTCGAAGGGCAACCGAGGGAACGTCTCGTGACTATCGAAGCGAGCGAGCAAGGCTGCAGAGATGTAGCCCTGATCTTTGTCGATCGCAGAGAAGATCATCTCTGCCAGTGGCTCGATCTCGTTCTCGCGGAATTCGAGGGTCGCTGAGGTGTTGTGCGTCGTGTAATACGTCTGCACCTGCATGTAAAAGTCGAACTGTGCCGCGACAGAAAACTTGCTGATGTCGATGGTGTCAGCGCCGGGAATGTTGGCCCAGCTCACTTCAGTCGGGATTTCTACCAACCACTCAGTGCAACGCTCGTCGAAGGGGTTATCGAGCAAGCGGCCATTCTCGTCTTTGTCGGACTGCGCCGGAATCAGGTTGTAGCCGTAATCCATGCAGGCGAGAGCCACTGGGTCATCACGGCGGAAAGTGATTCGGCGAATAAAACGAGCGGCTTTGGGAGGGTGCCAGCCAGATGATGCCCCGGTTAAAAGGCTCTTTGTGCCCGCAGGTTGCACGGTGGTGTAGCGATTTGGGACGCGCAGTCCATGACGTTCGCAGTATTCGGTGATGGTCCTTTTGACGATCCACCGCCATCGGTTGAGGTAGTCAGCTTCGAGCTTTTTAAAGACGCGACCTTTTGCGCCTTCAGGACGTCCATCAGCCCACCACTGAAGCCAGTCAGTCCCGAACGCATGCACGCAGAAGTCGAAGAACCCCGTGAAAGAGACACCAACGATCGGATCAATGTCCCGTGATTCCTGATAGCGCTCTTCTTTGAACTTGTGATGGAGCAGGGCAGCAACAGCGAGCGCACCCGCTCTAAATGCTTTGTCTTGTGTGTCTTGGTCGGCGGGGTCGATCTTGTTGAGGTGGACTTCGCTGAGATTGCAGTGGAAGTCAGCACCGATGATTTCTCCGCAGGGGTTGAGCCCGTAGCGATCTAGGCGATGGGCCATCTCCTCTTCACTAATCACCATGTCCTGCCTTAAGGCCAAGTTCTTCAGCACTTCCCCAGCAGCAGCAGGGCCGAATCGCTCGTACTGACAAATAAAATTTTTCTTGCTTGCTGAGTCCGTCAATAGATCAGCATTAGCTCTAGCGATGGCTTCTGGCGCGTACTGAATCGCTCCCTCACCCGATGCGAACTGTTTGCGGATCGCCTCCAGAACAGTGGGGTAGTCGGGCTTGTCGTGGAAAACACGAGTGTGATTGGCCATACGAAGCGCATCTCGTGCTGGATCAATGCGCCAGTTGCCTTCATCGTCCTGCTGCCAGAGGTTGTCTTTCGCCCCTGCAGCGTGCTTGTCGTGAGAGCTGAACTGCCGCATACCGGCACTACGGCGGATGTTGCCCGCTACAACGACGCAGGCTGCTTCATCAATCAGCAGGCAGACCTCAACGGAAGTGAGTTGACGTCCGTAAGCGTCATTCAGGATTGCTGCCAGCTTTGGGAATAGCTCAGGAAGCTTGACCGGGTTTGAGGTGCCGCCGAACCCCTTCAACCGCGTCCCAGCAGCACGAACACGCGAAAGATCGACGTAAACCGAGACGCTCCGGTTGTGATCAAATTCGTTGCTGAAAGCAAGATCTAGGAATGCCTCATACGCCTCGACCCACCCAACACGAGAGTCTCCGCAATCAATAACGACTGTGTTTCCTTTGACCTCGACGTAAGTGTGCTCACGTCTGTTCTCAGGAGCTGTGCCCCCTACGGAGCCGACGTCTTTGATCTTGATGCGGTTTCGTACAGCAGGAAGTTTTGCGATGAAGCGGTCTTCAAGGACTGCGCCAGTTCCGCTGCCCATCATTGCTAGATCCATCATCAGAGCCAGGCTTCTGATATCGGTCACACGGGTGCTGGTGCAGTTGTAGGAACCGCTGTGATTAGCGGGCTTTTCAAGCCAGGGAGTGCCGCCTGTCCACAGCCAACGACCTGAAGGCAGCACTTGCTGCTTCTCCTGCATCTCGCGCACCAGGGCAGCTTCTTCATCGGTGAACTTCCCTAGTTCTGTGATGCCACGCATCGTGCGGTCAGTGACCTGTTCATAGGTCTCGCGGCCTGCATCGCCCATACGGCTATAGGTCCGATAAAAGACCGGCAATGCAGCAGGTGCTGAGGCATCAAAAGGATTCTTGGCTGACATAAAGCGGTTCGCGACCTTTGCGTCGTTCTGAGGGTATCCAAACCAGGACAAAAATCGACCTTATTCAAACCGGCTTAAGAATGGCCTTTATAGACCGTCCATATTGTTAAGCAAGCTTTGGATATGTGCGATTTGCAGCGCCACCACGGCTCTGGCACCCGCGCTTAAATAAGGTCGTCTAGCCAGCATAAAGTAGTTCTCAAGTTGGCGTCTCAGATCTTCTTTTGATTCACCGCTATCTCTTGACATAAATGGCAGCTAAAACGTGGACTATTCCTGTCGATTCAGAGGGTTGTTTGTCCTTTCCTGAAGAACTTATGAAAGTTATGGGATGGGAAGAAGGGACCGTTCTTGAGTGGGATTACACACCTGAAGGAACAATCAAACTTAAGACGGTGAGTGATTCCGATCCAGATACAACTTTGCCTGAGTGACAGTTTTAAAATAGTGGCGCTCACCTTCAATAATTGCAAAGAAGGCTGCGTCCTCTCCTACAGGGAAACCAACCTCATAAATCTTGAAGCCGTTATAGGTGTAGTAAGTCCTTGCCATCTTTGGCGCAACTGACGTCTCTATCTCCAAAGTACCGGCCTCGGTAGGGTCTTTCGGCGTTCTCGGCATATTCAAAAAATGTAAGTTGGGCAATTCTCAAATTCGGGTAGATCGGAATTTCTCCGAACTGGAGGTTGTTTTTTAGTTCGAGTGTGAGGACTCCGTTCCATCCACAGTCAACAAGTCCTGAGACGGCGTGCTGCAAACCCTCCCTGGCTCGACTGCTTACAAGGTGCAAATGAGCCTCGACGTTATCCGGTAATCGCACGTATTCCACAGTCTGGCCAAGCAAAAACTGACCAGGAGTTATCCACAGGGGGTAGTCCTGGCTGTACTGCGAAAAATCAACCCTGTGGAAACCGTTTGTGTCCTCGATTTCGAGGTTTTCCCCAAGGTGGACGTCATAGCTGCAGGGCTGCACAGCCTGCTCGCTGAACGGCGTAATCATCTGCTTTGTAAGGCAGAGTTCGCGAATGCGGCGATCAATCAAAGCGTCCGTATCCTCGTGGTTGTTTACCGCGATTTTTGCGGCGAAGTTCTTTTTTGGACTTGTGCCAAGCAATGAACTCCTCAGCGTCTTTAACAAGCCTGACCAGTAAGCCCATGGGCATCTGTGCGGCAAGCTCGTTGAGGCGGCATAGAAGGTCATCTCGGTACAACGTAGCGGCCCAGTCCCGCTTTGGTTGTAACGCAGAAACTTATGCTGCTTGTTTGTGGTTTCTGCGAGGCTTTTTGGTCTGGATCAGTGTCGACCTGGCGGCATCCAGCTCTGCTTTGTACTTGATGTAGAAACCACGCTCCAGGGCAGTCAGTTTCGGATTTCGCTTTCGCAGTGCGGCTTTTGCGGCTCGCTTTGCTGCCGCGATGTAGTTCTCCGAGTTCTGCCCTCGATCCGTTCGATTTGAGCTTGAGGTCATTCCAGAGAGATGGTGAGAGTCCCTAGAGGGTAGACCTAAAAAAGATAAAAAACGTGTCGAAAGGGGCAGGTCTCGGAACCCGGATTTATTTGGCCTCTGACCAATTCAAGCCAGAGGCAGGCTCCGCGATGATTGGTACGGTCGTTATTCCCACCAGGGGAGCAGCGTCTTCCATGCACTCTTTGAGTATTCGCTTTGTCTCCTCCTCTCTGTAGGGAGGACATTCGAGGATTAGTTCATCGTGAACGCAGGCGCAGATTTTGATTTCAGGGTCATGCGCTAGATACTGCTCCCAAAGCAGTGCCATGGCAGCCTTCATGCAATCGGCTCCAAGACCCTGAATAGGGGTGTTGAGGTTGGTGGTGAAATTTGACTCGCCTTTTTTGGGACGCTGCAAAATTCGACGTCTGCCGAATTGAGTGAACACCTCCAGTTCTTCTGAGTTTCCCTGCCTTCGTTGCCATTGAATCAACCCTGGATAAGCGGCTTTCCACGACTGCAGTTTTTCCGTCACTTCTTCGAGCGACCACATCAGGCCAAATTGAGAGACTGCTTGCCGTCTGACCGTTTTTGCACCCGCGCCATACAAGCAGGAAAAATTGAAAACCTTGGCAGCGCTTCTAGCCTCCTTACTGACTTCTTCTAAAGGGACACCCGTCATCAGGGACGCCGAAGCTGTGTGAACGTCTAGCCCCTTTTCGTAAATCTCGATCAGGTTCTTATCACCGGAAACCTCAGTGACGACGCGAAGTTCGAGCTGCGAATAGTCCGCGACACACATAACGTGATTGATCTCCGCGATGAAGCCTTTGCGGTGTTTCTTGCCCTTTTTTATCTGTTGCAGGTTCGGATCCATGCAGGACATCCGACCTGTGCGAACCATTTGGTTGTATCGAGCATGGATGCGACCGTCAGGGGAGTTTTCAGCAAACTTGATCAGTTTCTCGACGTAACTGCAAGCGGTAGCAGCCTCCTTGAACTCCTTGTAAAGACGAAGCACCTCGAAGTCCGTGAGATAGAACGCAATTATGTTTTTGTCACAGCTATAGCTGACCTTGCCCGTCTCTTTGTCTTCCTTCTTTTTTAGGGGGACGCCGTATTCAGCTAGCGCAACTCCTAGCTGAGCAGGTGATCCAAGGTTGAATCCCTTGGTCTTGGCCTTTCCTTTGCCGGAACAGTGCGGATGAATCAGCAGCTCACCAGTCAACGGACTCTTGTAATCCTCAAGAACTCCGTGCTCGTCCAGGTGGCGGATGACCGCAAGCTTTTTCTCTTCGCGAAACTGGGCTTCAGCGATCAGAAGCTCGCGGTAATACTCAATGTCGAGCTTCATCCCGTTGACATACATCTGAATGATTGCAGGCAAAGCGCGGCATTCCAAATGCCAAACGTGGATGAGATCTTGCCCCGCAAGCAGCGTTTTTGTTGCCTGCCAAATGTCGAAAAGGACTTCCCCTACGTCGTCTGCAGCGTATTGGAGCTGTTCTTCAGTGAATTCACCGTCGAAATCAACAAAACTCGTCTGCTCTTCTTTGCTTAGATCAATACCGAGCAGACGTTCCGCGCAAGCTGCCAGGCTATTCATGCCCTTTCTTTCAGGCAAACCAGCGGTGTCGACCTTCGATCCGAGGTAGGTATCGACCAGAGGTCCCCGAACGCGGAGGCCATTGACCTCTAGAAACGCGCAGTCAAAAGCCAGGTTGTGTCCCAGCTTTGCGAAAAGATCTGAACCCAGCAGGATGTCTAGTCTTTGGATCTCGTCGCCCAGCTTTCGGCAATCGATGACCAGACGTTTGGTCCTGGTGCCGAGTTGGATTAAAAGAATTTTGTCGTGGAAGGGATCGAGGCCAGTGGTCTCGATGTCAAGCGCTATCAGCCTCCCAGTCAGCATCAGCTCTCCGAGTTGCCTCGTCAGCTGTGAGCCGCTCGTCACATAGTTGAACGAGTTCTTTGACGATTTTGAGGTCACTACCTGACAGTTCGATGTGAACGTCGGCCTCCTCTTCATCGATCAGGGTCAGGAGCACTTTCCCATTGGGCTGCAAATTGAATCCCAATGTCCCTGCAAGACGGGCTTCGGTCTTAGCGACCTGATCAGGAGCCACTGTCTCGCTTAGGACAACCTCCGCCTGGAACTCACCTGGAGCGTCGGCGAAGACATTCAGATTTGTGGGGGGAGACTCTGACACCGGGGGAAGAGAAGGTGACCTCTAAAAGATAAAACTTAAACGAGATGACGCAAGGGGCTGCTGGCGGCGGTTTTTCGTGTAACAGAACACTACACCGTTAGCCCTCAGAATCCTGTCAGGAAGGGGGTCTGGACGCTAAAGCGTAAAGAATGATGTACTTGATCATATGTACTTGTCAGACCTTGTCCTTCCTGGTATTGGGCATCGGCTGAGATGGATGCCTGCTTTGTTAAGGGTTGTAAGCAAGAAATTTTTTGGATAGCGATTTTGCTGAATCAGGTTGCCCAGAGTTCATCCTCAAAATTGTCGTCGTTTATACCAGATAACTGATCTGAGATAACAGCTTCTTTTATGGGCTCCCCTAAATTGTGCCCCTGAGGTAAATCCATTGGTACGACTGGATTTGATGGGGGGCACAATTGATCTTGATTTTTTAGCTGTGCCCCCTGCTTTTCGTGTTGAACAGATTGTTCAACCGCAGGGGGGTACACGTCTTCTTTTTGCCGCTTGGACCCCCTCCCCTGTAAATCGGGTGAGATCTCTTGCGGGGCTTGGGTTTTGACGGAATCGCTGTACCCCCTCCTTTCTTGCCCTGTAGCCCCTACATCTTCCTGTGATACCAACGCTTCTGAGCAATTAAGAGAAGAAGAAGATGATCTCTCCTCCCGCGAGATAGAGCCTTGCATTTGACTTACGTTGCTTAAAAGCTCCATGCCGCCTTCAGTACAGGCGAACCAATAGTTGGTAGGGGAGCCGCCTTCAGACGGTCCTTCCACGCAGTCGATCAGCCCTCGCGTTCTAAGGCGCTTAAGAGACTGTTTTAGGACAGATGCCTTAGTAGACACGCCAAGGATGGTTGAGAGGTCTTGACGGGTCGTAGAGGTGCCTTTCGCGGTCATATTTCGGATGTGGCTGTGGATGCGATCGATGGTCGGCACCTTGCCGCTGTATTTCCGCCGACGCTCGACCTTGGTGAAGTCCTCGACGTCCATCGAGAAGTCTTCGTGCTGACGGGTAATAAAGCGGTCACCCTCACGTCCAATGCGGCTCTTGCCGATAGTCAGGACTCGAACCATTTCGGTGTCAGGTCCGAAAGTTCCCTGCTCGCACTCTTGCTCTGTGGGCTTATCCAGGCCCCAGGTTTCAGTCACTGCGTCACCAATGCCTGAGTGACCTCGCATTCCATTGCTCTTGTTGTTGTGGTGAAGGATCAGAAAAACGGTTGCAGGGAAGTCGAGCCCGTTGCTGACTTCGAGGTCGTAAAGCGGTTTACAGACTTCCTGCTTGTTCTGATCGACCCCCGGCATGCAGCCTGCCAATGAGTCGATGACCACAAGTGCGGGACGCTCCAGGGCAATGCGCTTGTAAAGACGGCGTGTCCATTGCAGGCGGAATTTGGGCCATGACTTGAAGTTGGGGTGGTCTGCGATGCCATGGCTTTCGAGCTGTGACTCGAAGATTTCGGGGTTTTGATCACCGTTGCACCACAGCACGGGGCCAGCTTTGACCGGCATCTCTGCCCCTCTGACTTTGAAAGGCGTTCCTTCGAGGACGTGCTTTGCAAAAGCCATAGCGGTCTGTGACTTGCCTGTGCCGTGCATGCCGTGAAGGATCACGGTCGACGGCGTCAGCAGCACATCAGGGATGACGAAGTTGAGACCTTTGAGCGTTGCTTTGCGTTGCTCTGCTGTCTGAGGTTCTGCTGCAGTTTGAAAGTCGTGATCCTGCTGCAGGAGCTGGTTGATTTGATCGACACCGAACCTGACCCGGTGATCGTTGGCCAACTTGGCCATCTCCAGGGCCTGCTCTGCCGGGTTCTCGTATTCAGCGTCAATCCAACGCGCCCACTCCAGCGTCGTTTTGCTCTTGTCGTAGGTGATGTCGGCATCGCTGATCTTCGTTGTCGCGATGAAGTCCTCTGGGTAGGACTTGCCTAATAAGCCAGCCGCCTCGATCAGGTAGTTCTCAAGCGTTCTTGCATCGGGCTTGCCTGCCTCGATGTCGCCTGTCCGTAAGGCGTGCAGGAGTTCGATAGCTCCACCCGCCACATCCTCCTTGTGGCACATCCATCCGAACAGCCCTTTACCGCGTTCATCACCCTCACCTTTGATGTCTGGCCAGAGCGTGAAGGATTTGCCTCCTACAGAACTGTGAAAGGGGCAGCCACCCACCAACGGCTTATTGGGGTTGCCGTGTTCCCGCTGCAGCGGCTGACGTTCGGCCCGCCATACATCGGCTTTGTAAAGCTGCCAAACCAGTGAGCCTGGATCCTCTACGTCGCTCTTCTCGACAAGCTCCTGCAGAACAGTGCGTCGAAAGTCCCGTGAAAGCTGGTCATAGTTCTTGTTGCTGAGGGGACCGAACTGAGTTGCCAGCTCCTCAGGTAAGTACTGAGTCGTTTCAGGTGTCCTGGCCTCATGGGCCATCAGCCACTGAATCAGGCGTTTTGGGAGGTTCGCGACCTTGCCATCGTTGTGATCCAGCCACTTGTAAGTGGACTTGGTGTCTGGGTGGTAGCTGCCGGGAAGGACGCTGTAGCAGCCGCCGTACCTAAGACAGATCTCGCTGTTTGCCTGCTTCTTCAGGTCTTTGTCGAGCTGGGCTTTTGTGAAGTCAACAAAGAAGTGCTGAAGCCCTGTCGGGATCCGGTAGATGAGCTGCCTATTGGTCGGCTTGCCTCTCCAGGACATGGTTCCTGGCTTATCGATAGCGGGGTAGTCCTCGCCCATGAAGCCCGCAAAGACCTCTTCAGCGTTCTCACCGTCGATGTCAACCGCGATCAGACAGCCGTTACCCGGCCCGGTTAAGACACCTAATCCATTTTTGTTTACGTTGCCCCACTTGCCCGTGGTTTTGTTTTTCTTGCGGGACGTTTGTCCCCATTTGGACAGCACCTCTTCTGGTCTAAGCCCTTTATTGCAGTCGCCGTTGAATTTCTCTAGGTCCGTCTCTTCGCCTTTCCAAGACGTGAAAGCGGCCTTGTCCTCAACGATGTTGTAGATCCAGTCACTTGGAAATACGCCTTCCCGCAGCAAATCGATTGCCGTTTTGTCGCCCATAGCATCCTTGTCCTCTTTTAGTCAACGTACCGAGGGCAGAGCGTTTGCCTACCCCTGGTCCGAAAAGGGCAAACGTCTTGCTTTTTGAGTGCTGTGGCAAGCAATACATCTTTTTTGGGTTGCTTTCCGCACCCCTTCTTGGTACATTTTTTCTAGATCTCCCGGCACAAAGCCGTTCTGGGCTTGGGCACGGTGTCTTTGCTTGATCCTTCTCCAACATCCCCTCAGGCATGGAAATTTCCGGTCAAAAATTTGGTGCAGCGGACATCGAGGAACGTTTTGAGCAGGGGGCAGTCACCTTTGCTCGATGGTTCGCAAAACTCATGGATGCCAATGGGTGGTCCCATCCAAAGCTGGTTGAGTTAGCAAAGGTCGCTACGGACGGGAAGTCCTGGGTCCACTCCAGCCAGATCGCAAGCCTCAGAATCGGCAAGCTTAAAAGTCCTGGACCTCGCTCTTTCGCCACCCTTTCTTATCTGTGGAGCGAGATCGACGCATATCAGAACCAAGCTCAAGACGAGCATTCCCCAGACTTTTCAAAGCAGGACAAATTCATCAAGAACGCACAGGTGATGCGTGATGACGATGGCAACCCTGCTTCCATCGGTTACATGTTCGAGGTTTTTTGCGGATGGAGGGAGCCGCCTCAAGGCACTACACAGCGCGACTTCACCGAAGAACAGGCAGCTTTAGTTAGCGAAAACGCTGGAAAGTACGTGCGACGTCTGGTCACTGCCGATCGCATGGATCTGATCGAATCAATGCCTCGGATGCTCAGGAGTTACTCAAACGACAAAATTGAGCAGGGTCTTTTTAAGAGTGTGATTTTGGGCGAAGGTGTTTGGACAAACGAAGAACTCGACCATAGTGTTACTTGCCTCTCGCATATGCTTACAAAAGTATTCAAAACAGAGCGCAAACCTGAAGAGTTGATGAACGATCTGCTTAAATGAAAGAGGTCGTGTCTTTTTTAGGTTGACGACCACATAGAGCATCGATAGAACTTCAGTACACCGGTACTGAATGATTCTTCATGCCAATCACAAAGAGTGCAAAGCCGATTAAGGAGTTTCTTCCTTCTTCGTACAAGCTTCAGGTCGAAAAAGAAGCACAAGCAGCAGAGGAACGTAAGAAGTTCTCCGATGGACCGGGGCGTTATCTTCGCGCACCAAAAGAAGGCAAGAACCCTAAAACGGGAAAGCCTGAAGCAGGAAGCGTCGAATTCAGAGTGGTTTCTGACTGTGAGTTCGGGTTCTCGCTGTGGTACGAGAATGAAGAAGGTGGCCGAGCATGTAAGCGTTGGCTGGCTGAGGATCTGATTGCCCGTGGCATCGAAGGCGGTGACATCCCTGTGGATGAAATCCCAGAGAAGTGCGAGCGATACGACAAGTCAAAGAAGCCCAAGATCGTCAAGTTCTTGAGCATGATCGTCTACAACATCTCAGAGGATGCGTTTCAGATCTGGGATCTGGATAAGTCCACGATGTTGGAGCAGTTTGCTCAGGCGTGCGCCAATCCAAGGTTCGGCCACCCCACTGGATACGACTTTATTTGGAGTCGTACTGGTGAAATGCAGGCGACCAAGCACACTCTGCAAGCTCAACCACCGTATGAGCTACCGGCTGACATCATGACTCGTTACGGCGAGCTGGATGTAAACCTCAAAGCTCATGCAGCGGGCGCTCCTATGAGCGATGTGTGGGGTGACATTGAACCTCGCGAAGAAGGTTAATTCCTTTTAAACAATCAATGGGGGAGGTGTTCTTCCCCCTTACGAAGGGATTAACAAGTGAAAACACGACCCCGCGTCGAATCTATTGTCAAGTACGACAGTCATCGAGCACAGCACGATGGCAACCGTTTTTATTCCACACCACTGGGCTTCATGCCAAGTGTGACAACGGTTCTGCGTGACGACAGTAAGTTTGAGCCATGGCGAAAGTACAAGGGTGAGAAGAAGGCCAATGCGATTATGCAAGCCGCTTCAGCCCGTGGGACCTGGACCCATGACTGTTCTGAGCAGTATCTGCTGACGGGTGAGCTGCCTCGATTCCATCACGTTTATCAGCCGTGGTGGATCTCGATGAAGCCGTTCCTTGATCAAATCGACCATACGCTACTTACCGAAGGAGCGCTGTGGAATAGCGATTGCTACGCGGGTGCGTGTGACTGCATTGGTTACATGCGTGGTGCTGAATGTGAGCCGGTTTTGATTGACTTCAAGACGGCCAACAAGCCGATCGGTGGCACCAAGCTATATGACTATGAGATGCAGGTCGCGGCCTACATCAAGGCGGCCAACTATGTCTACAGAAAAGAAGGCTTGATCATCCGTAAAGGGATCATCGCTTGTGCGGTGCCTGACTACGAGGTTCAGACGTTTGAGTTGAACCGTGATGACATCAATCAGCTCTATGCACACTTCATTGAGAAGTTAGAGGATTGGCATGACAAACATACGATCCCTCAAACGTTAAAAATTAAATCCGAATGAATGTGGCAAACTAACCATGAGTTCAAGGATCTCCGATTTTTTCTGGCCTGACCTAATTGAGGAACAGCATCGTTGGTCGTTAGATCAACTTGCGATGTTTTATCAGACGACGGAAGAGGAGGTTGTAGCGGCGTTAGTTAAAGCCAATGAAAAATACGCAGATGACCCTCGCTCAACTAATTACAGCGAGCCAGACAGCAACGACGAGGGATCTACCCCTAACGAAATTGAAGGAGCATGCGGGAATGTTCCAAGTAATTCAGGGAAAGGTGGGATTGAAAGCGGCTCGTGAATGGCTTTTAGGCGTAGCACTCCTCGAACGAATTGAACAATGACTCTGCCCAAAGGACTCAAGATCAACAAGGAATCCGACACGGTGGATCTCGATCGACCAGTGACCCTGGTGCAGTGCCCGGACGAAGCGGAGCAACTAATCGTCCGAATCGCGAGGGTGAGTAACCAGAAGAACGAGAACAACTGGGCGACAGGTCCAAAGCTGTTGAAGTTCTTGATTGATCACAAGCACTGGTCTCCCTTCGAGCACGCTTTTTTAACGGTGCGAATAGAAACGCAGCTTGATGTAGCTGCCCAAATTTGTAGACATCGCAGCTTCGTATTCTCCCAGTTCTCTTGCCGTTATGCGAAGGCGACTAAGGCGAATGTTCCGCACTTTAGGGTTCAAGACACAAAGAACCGACAGAATTCCTTTGACACCCTCCACCCGGAGGTCCAGGCGTCTGCTCAGGAAACGGCGGAGAGCTGCATTGATATGGCGTTTATTTTGTATGAACGAATGCTTGCCCAGGGCATTGCCCTAGAAACAGCAAGAAGGATCTTGCCTGTGTGTTCACCAACCACGCTCTATATGAGCGGAACGCTGAGATCTTTTATGCACTACGTCCAGGTGCGGACTGACCCCAGCACTCAGTTGGAGCATCGAGAGGTGGCCGAGGAAATTAAAAAGATCTTGATGTGGAAGTTTCCCATTACTTCGGAGGCGTTGGGATGGACAGAAGAAACGAACTCCCCCGCCTGATTATTGTTGACATTACCCCTAAACCTGCCTCTAGACCGCGTTGTAGTAGGCAGGGAAGGGTTTATACCGAGCCAGCCTATAGAACATGGTTAGAGACGTTCTCAGGGCTCGTACAGAAGCAATGGCATCGCAAACCTCTGGAGCGTGTTTCACACTTAGAGGTTGTAATAAGCGGGCCTAATAGAAGAGGTGACATTGATAATCACCTGAAAGCAATTCTGGACGGTCTTCAGTACGCCAAAGTTATTCGATCAGACAATTTGAAAGTGGTGGACTCAGTTTCTGCACGTTTTTCTTCTTGTGAAACAGCAGAACCTTGGATTCTGATCAAGCTTTTTGGCTAGGTACGATTAATTCAAGCCAACTAAATACCGATGCTGAGAGCGCAATCGCCCAACGATTTGCTGTTCAATCTCACATCATTAAGGCGAAAAGATGCGGTAAAGAGCTTTAGACGAGCGATTATTGACGAGTATCCCACCAGGGGCTGCGCCTATTGCGGGCGATCCATGCGGAACTGGACGCTCGATCACATCATCCCCAAGTCAAAAGGGGGACCCACAAGGCGGTGGAATCTGGCGAAATGTTGCTCACGTTGTAATGGCAACAAAGGTTCTATGGATGTTCTTCCCTGGTATCGACCGCAATTGTTTTGGGACGAGTTCTTAGAAGATACATTGTTTGAATGGATGCGGTCTAATGCAAACATGGATGACGCCATGAATGCTTTGGAGCAGTCACTACGTGAAGGCACTCTTGATAAAGAGGCCCTGGAAGATCTCAAGCAGAAACCTGAAAAACGAAGTTTCTGGGACACCTATTGCGATGCCAATCCTTGGGAAAAAGAGTGTTTGATCTATGAGTGCTGATTAGGCCAGAAGAGGTGGCCTGATCGCGTCCCCTTTTGGCAGCTCAGGCAGGATGTCGAGGCGTCGGCGATTTTTTGCGCCTTTCAACTCCAGCATCCAATCCTGCACGGCGTTCAGGTTTTCGCAACTGTCGTCCAGGGTGCAAAGCACATCCAGTAGCGGGCAGCGCTCTGGATAACGCCACCTGTAGCGTTCGAGCATTTCAACAGTCAACGGTTTCCACCCGAAAACAAGTAGTTGCACGTCGTCTAGGTCATCAACGTGCATACCGACTTTTTTCAAGCCGTCTTCGACTTTGGCCCACATTTGAGTAGGTGTCAGTCCGTGTTTTGTAGCGATGTGTCTGAACCCCTCCTTTGCGCCTTCTACGAAGAAATCGCTTTCTTTCTGGCTGAGGGTTTTGGCTAATTGCTTGCGAGGCTTGGAGCCATTGGACATTGGAGGCAGATCAGATTGGTGTGAATGTTGTGGTCGGTGTACCTGAAGGTCTGACGCCATCAGGATCTGGCAAAACAGGCAGGACGTCGTTTCTTGTGCGTCCATAGCTGTTTTTTCTATCCAGCAACCAGTCCTGAACTTCATTCAGGTCGGGGCAGGTGTGATCGAGCGAGCAAAGCACGTCCAGCAATGGGCAGCGCTTGGGGTAACGGATTGCCCAGCGGTGCATGGCTTCTGGAGTGAGGTCGAGCCATCCGAAGCAGTAGTGCTGAAGATTTTCGAGGTCGTCGTGATGAATCCCGAGCTGCTTCATGCCCCTTTCGACGATTGCCCACATCTCCACGGGGTTTAAACCGTGTCTTTGTGCGATGTATTGGAAACCGCCTCTTGCCCCACGATTGAAGTACGCGATGTCTTCAGGCGTCATCAAGCAACCGTGACAAGAACAGTTGTTCGATGAGGAGACGGCCTTAATGAAAGCCTGGACTTCAAAGGCACGCCACCAGGGCTGTGCAATCGCTGCATCCACTAGCCCGGAAACCGCGTCCAGGTCGCTGTCTCTATGAGCTGAGTACCCATACATTCTCTTGTGGTTTGAATGGTGAGCAGTCATGAGTTGAGACGAAGGGTGAGCGATTTGCGATTGCTTGATCTTTCTAGGACAGCGAGCAACCAGGATCTGTGGCCTGAACTACAAACTTAATGTCCAGAAGAGGATTATTGCATGCGTCTGTATCAGGACGTACACATTTCCGATTTCTTTAGGCCTGGGATCTCGCGGCACCCCTGGGATCTTGAGGGGTTGCTGGGATCTCGACGACCCCCTAGGATCTCGTTACACCCCTAGGATCTCGCGGCACCCCTAGGATCTCGTCGACCCCTAGGATCTCGTGGCCCCCCTAGGATCTCGTGACGATCTCAAAAATCCATCCGAACGAGAACATGTATAAAATGTTTTAAGTATAAAATTTTACAAGTATAAATTCATACACATTCAAGTATCAAATATTACGCATCAAAATATACACTCAAATGTTACAAGTAACAAATGCTACACAGCATCAAATGCTACAAGTAGCAAAAGCTACACAACATTTAGCGCCGCTTTTTAGCGCGAGTTTTTGACTTTTAAGGTTTCACAAGTAAGAAATTTTTTAGTTTGAAAAATTGCAGAGAGAAAAAATTTTTCCGCTGCATTTTTACAACTCAAAAAATTTTATTTTGACCCCGGCACAACTTGACACAAGAAAACCACCCCCGAGGGGGTGGCTGTCTTATGGCAGTTCCTGGCTCAAGTCGTCCTCATGATCGGCCAGAAAGTCGATCAAGTGGGCGGGCAAGTTTCCGTAAACCTGCATCAGTCGCAAGTCCTCCGGGTGAGCCTTGAGAGACTCCACCAGCGCGGAAACCGCCGAGGCTGTGTCGGCGTGCATTTTTATTTGAGACGGTGAGAGAAGGGCACGGGGTGCCCGAGATCCAGTCTCGGCGATTTTTTTACGTCCTGGCCTTTTCGTGTGCCAGCTCTGTCTCTGTCCTAATTAAAAGGCCAGGCCATC